>Ga0164293_10000329_pt1 | contig 36218 bp, 66 predicted proteins | sample GEODES118metaG_FD_111487 | JGI IMG/M metagenome (GOLD analysis project Ga0164293, IMG submission 111487) | Eutrophic lake water microbial communities from Lake Mendota, Wisconsin, USA - GEODES118 metaG | ecosystem: Environmental > Aquatic > Freshwater > Lake | place: USA: Lake Mendota...
AAAGGAACCCCTAATGAGCGAAGTAATGTTACAAGATCAGTTAACTGTTTCTTATAATCCCAACCTACTTGTGACCTACAAGTATATACCTGAACTGACACCTTCACATGGTGTGCAACTAGGGGAAGAGCCAGCAGCAACATTCATGACTGATAAAGTTACTGAGATTGAATGGCAACTTCATAAGTCACGAGAGTATGCAGCAAGATCATCTGCATTGGCTGCAGAGCGACGTGGTGACATTGAGTGGCTTGAAGAGCACATTGTTGAATGGTATGACCCAAACTATTCCAAAGAAGAAGTTTTAAAAGCGCTAGCAGAACACTTTGCTATTAATCCTATGAAGGAGATTAGCGTATACGGAACTGTTACATTCAGCGGAACAATACAGGTGCCACTGGATGAGGTTGAAGATTTTGACCTAAGCAATGTAACCATTGACGCAGAAATAAGTTCATATGACTATGAAGCGGACCTAACTGTGGACGATGTATCACTGGAAGAGAACTAATAAGAGATCTGTAGCATCCGCTGCAGGGACCGTTTAAATTTGATAGGGGGCTATCAAGATCCTGGACATGATCATAAACTGTCCTATTAAAATGCCCGGCCCGCCCGAAATGTCCGATTTGTACTATTTAAGAAGATTAAACCATTTCCCCCAATCCTATTTGACATTGTCAGCCATGACTGCTAAACTTAGTTAAAACGATCGAAAGGAAAAAAATGGCCCATGAGTTAGAAACTCAAAACGGTGTGGCAAGTTTTGCATCATTCCGTGAACCTGCATGGCACAATCTTGGTACTGTATTTGATACTGAGAAAAACACTAACGAAATGTTAGTTGCTGCTAATCTTAATAATTGGAATGTTAGACTAGAGGATTTAGAAATCCCATCTAGTTTAGTATCTGACAAACAATATCAATATGTTGTTCGCACAAATCCTACTGACAAATCTCAAACTGATGTTTTGGGAATTGTTGGTGAGCGTTATGTTCCACTACAAAATGAAGATTTATTTTCATTCGGTGATAATATTCTTGATGGTGGTGGACGATGGGAAACTGCTGGCTCTCTTAAGGGTGGGCGTGTAGTATTTGGCTCTCTTGCATTAGAGCGTGAAACTGTATTAGACCCAAATGGTGTGGCAGATGTTGTTAAAACTTATTTGCTTATCAACACATCACACGATGGCTCAATCGCTATTCAAGCAAGCATAACACCCGTTCGTGTTGTGTGCGCTAATACTCTTAATGTTGCACTTAACCGTACACGCAAGAAAGATGGCGTCAAGCAATCTTTCAAAATCCGTCATACTCAAACTGCTCAGGGCAAAGTTGCTGTTGCTCGTCAAGCATTAGGTATGGCTAATTCATACATGGACGCATTTGATAAAATGGCTCATGCTATGATAACAAAAGAAATCACCGCACAAGATTTCAATAACATTATTCTTGCTGCATATCCTAAACCTGAAACCGATAGCAAGGGCTCTCTAAAGAAATGGGAAAACAAAGTAGATATGATTAACGATATCTATACTGGAGAGTTTAACGGAATGATTAGTGGAAATGCTTGGGGTGCGTTCAATGCACTAACTGAGCGTTTAGACTGGTATCGTTCTGCTCGTGGTGGTAATAGCGAAAGCATGTTTGCTGCTGCTTCTGGATTTGACCCTGTAATAAATGCAGAGAAAAATCGTTTGCTAACTATTGTTCAAAATACTTTGCAACTAGTTTAGCAATAAAATCCTGAGCATGATTTAAAACTGCTCCGCTGGTCCCATAGATCAATTGGTTAGATCGTTACCCTGTCACGGTAAAGGCTACGGGTTCAAGTCCCGTTGGGATCGCAAGTGGGCCCGGGCATGACTATTTAAATAATAACACACAATTGTTTCATTAAGAACGCTTGACTTTTTTCCCAGTTGCCTGTAAAATATTAATATGACCCTAAACGTAGAAATATATGAAATGGATTACTCATGCTCTCCTGGTGGAGTTAACTGTTGGGAAGTATCTATTGACGAGTGGTGTGTCTCTGATTTTAAAACCGCAGGGGACGCAATACAATACGTGCTTGACAAATACCCTTATGATGAGTTAAACTTAAATGTAAAATCCCTTAACTGGTACTTTAAGGAGTATGCAGATGATTACGCAGTTTAAACCCAAAACCATAAACCAATTAGTAGAAACCATATACGAGGATAATTTCTCACACCTAGATCTAATAGACAACATGGCTAGCGGTGATTGTGATTGTCGTATCCATATCACTCTTAATACTATCTTAGAATATTGGGGTGAGTAATGTCAATGCTAGGGTATGAAAGAGATGATTTAGATAATATGGTTCTTGCAGTTGAATCTGCTCTAACTACCGTGAATTCTGACGATGATCCTTGGCTACACAGAAACCTTACACAAGCCTCTGACTTCTTGCAAGGCCTATGGGCAGAGGGGTACTTTGAATAATGGCTCCTCAATATTCTCAAGACCACGGTGCAATTATAGATAAAATTATGGAACTTATAAACACAGATGGTGAGGTCCTGTCTGATGAAGAGGTTGTTAATAGTATTAGGGGACTTCTTGAAGAGAACCCTCAAACCTATTGGGGTGGAGTGTGATGTAGATCACCTTACGATACCTTGTAATTTTTCCCAGTTCGTAGTAAAATTGTATTAAGAACCCTAGAGAAAGAAGCCCAATGCCCAAGTTAGTAGAACTTACAGAGGATGAATGGTTTAAACAGTTCAAGCCTATCCCAAACCATTTAGACGAGAATGCCTCATTCAATGACGGTGAACATGGCTATATGTTTGAGACATATGGTGATGAGGTAGAGTTTGTTAGAGACCATGCGTTTCTACATCCCAACACTGTATGGACTTACTGTGACGGAGATAACGGTGGTACGTATATCTCTGACGGTATGCATATGGTTAATAGGATTGGTTACTTTGTAACTACCGTGCCCTACGATGACAAACAGTATTATCAGATACAACTAATTGCAGGAGAGGACGACTAATGCATACCCTACATTATCTAGCAGTTGAAGCAGATAACAAGCAAGAGGCTTTTGACAAAGTTGTTGTAAGCCTACAAACAAACGAAGACGGATACCGCATAGGCGATTGGTCAGATTGGCACGTCGTTGGCGGAGGAAGGTGGAGCACTAATGCACAAAAATCTAAAGATTTTATGGACGGTTATAACCATGACAGTACTGATGTTATTGGCTATGCTGAAAATAAAGAAAAGTTCCAAGAAGTAATTAAGGATATCTTAAGGTTCCGCTCTCAAACCATGAACAGAAACATAGTAGAGATTAAGACTGATAAGTTTATTAGTCAAATGGTCGACTATGCTTCAGAGGGTGGCAGGGGTCCCTGGAATGGGGATACCCTAATGAATGTTTATTCTATTAAACAAGCAGCAGAAATGCTCATGGGCTCTTGGACATCCGACAGTGGGTTTTACGATCTTCAAGAACATGTCTCAGAATTCGAGTATTTAAATGAGCGACTTGACAAACCTGAACAGTCTGCTCTACAATATCTAGTACCAGTAGACTTTCACTTCTAAGGAGACCCAATGATAAAAACAAAAACCTTAATCCTAGCAGGCCAAATAGGAATTGATAGCGGACAAGCAATGGTTGGCGACCCATGTTATTTAGAGCAATGGGATACTAACCAAAATGATGAGTGGAATATTGACGGCAAGCAAGGGCAATATTCTTATCATGGCGCAAGTGCCACCACACTTTCTAATGCTTACGGTCAGTTAGGTAATGGCACGGCAGTAGTATTTAATACAGGATATGGCGATGGCGTATATCCAGTCTATGTTCAGATGAACGAGGACGGCAGAGTTTCTAAAGTCGTAATCGATTTCGAGGGGGACCTAGATGAGGAGAATGACTAATGGCTACATGGGATGTTGAAATAATCTTTGAGCCCACAGGTACTTATATGAATTTTGAATATGAGACTGACACTGAAGACGAGAACGATATCTTTAATGAGATAACAAATCAAATATCAATTATACCTGAGAGAACGGATGACTAATGGGAGCACGCTGTACATTCGTATTTAAACAATCAGAGGACCTAGCAGTAGCACTGTACAGTCATTGGGGCGAAGACAGTATGTATACAGATCTGGCTCAGGCCCTAAAGCATGCAGCGGTACGTAAAGGGGATACAGAATACTATACCCGCATGGCTATTAGTTATTTGATGCAAGACTCTATCTTGGATGAGACAGGGTTTGGAATCTATGCATGTAATCCTAATGACTTAGGGTTTGCGGACCATCCAATATTAATCGACCTAACAGATAATACTATTAGTCATGATGGCGTAGACCACAAAGACATTGATAGTTTTATTTCTTATAATTGCTCTACGGATACGCCCGTAGGAGCGCTGCAGGGGTAGGGTCACCACCTGCTAAAAACGAGGGTAGGGCACCGACTAATGGGTGGTTTGTGTCCTACCCCATTTTTTGATATACTGGGGAGTAAGGAGAGTTATGTATCGTATTAGTAGGGCTAAGCAAACAACCAACGAGGAGAAGGTTGCTATTGCTATGGGCAAACACCTTGCTGACTTTTATCTTGATTTAGAAAAGGTTGGATATTATTTGGCTAAGGCAACCCCTTATTTAATTTATCGCAGGGCATTAGAAGTGCTGGAAAGTGCTAAGTTTCAAGAGGACGAGATAGAGCATGCTAAATTACAGTATGATCAAAGAAGGCTTCCATAACAATGAATAGTTTGGTATACTTATAAGATGAGCGAAACAGGACCAACCACTAAGTTAAAAATTCTTTCTGAGTTGTGGTTAACTTATCGTGATGAAGAAGCCTTTGAAGAGTTTGTAGACTATAACGATATAGGACTACCACTAGCCTACGCTATTCATACTGACATTGTTGCTCCTTCTCCAAGGTCTGATCTTTATACACAAGAAACCTTTGATATGCTTTTGGCATCTCTAGGGTTTGTAGATGAGGCAGGGGATATTGTAGATAAAGGCTGGGAAGATTTAGAAGATATGTTAAATAATTCTGAGTCTTATATTAAAGATAACAAATAGGGGGAACAAAATGGAAAGAGTAGAGGCTAGAGCAGAAATATTAATAGATCAAGAGTCTTTTGATAACTGGGTGGTAGTAAGCGGTGGAAATAAGTCAAAGGTTGCTGCTGATCTTATTGGAGATATTTTTGGTCAGGATACTGCTGGAGAATATTTAATTGATGATGAGACTAAGATGGAACAAATATCTAAAGTTGTTGGTTTTTATTGGGGCATGGCCTAAAGGCCCGGTCCATACTTTCCAAACCATCAAACCTTAAAACCTTATTACGATCCAGACATTACGATCCACTGAAATATTTTCCAGATTCATGGACAAACCTTCATATGCTATAATTTCAATATGTCAAACCTTAAAACCAAATGTTATTACTGTGATAAAGAAGCCACCTATGTATCTGACAAGGATGGTTTGATTATAGATACCTGTCTTATACACTTTAAGTATAGGTATTCTGGTTAATCCCCCGCCAAAAATAATGATATAATCAGGTTATGAGTCCCCATCATTTTGCTAAATTAAACCGTAGCCGTCAATCACAAACTGAACGTGAAATTGAAGAGCGTGTAGAGCACGCCTTATCCTTTGCTTTCTCTCCCGTCCGTCATCCCGTCAAGGCCTTTCGTGATATCAAGCGCCTTTTCAAGCGGGGACAAAGACAATCAGAGTCATAATACTCTCTATATAAAACCTTAATACTTTCAAACCTTTTTACCTTTTTTTATTACGAAACCTTAATCTTTTTCCCAGATTCTATATGGTTTTATAACTTTTTCTTTATTTTTTTATAGGGTTTTTGGTGCTTGACAAACCTTTATATCTATGGTATAAGGCATATGCAGGGCATATGGTTTGAAGGTTTGAAGGTTTGGGATAGGAAGGTTTTTCCGCCAGACATTACGAAGCCCCATATAAAAGCGCTCCATTCCCCACCACTTTCCTCCACTTTACTCTACAGTCAGATCTTAGCCCTATCAGTAACATTTATTTTTGATAAAACTATCTTTCTTCGTGCTTCCCAAGTGTCAATATCTTTAGGAAAATCAAAGTCTTCAGTCCAATCATCTATCTCTACGGAGTGAAATTTTTGTTTATCTTGGGTAAATTGATCTAGCAATCGCCAACCACCAGCACTGTAATTCTCTTTGGATTCTATGATTTTTAATATCGTAGACTCTAAGATAGGAATAGAAGAACCATCAAACCCTATACCCCATATCTCCTTCCATAACTTCTTTGTAAGGTGAGATCCTTTGCTTCGTAGATAAAATGATAGGCCATAAGGATCATTCATAATTCGTTCAACTGCATCATCGGTAAAGTACACATCTGCAAAAACCAGAATATTCTTACCCTCTGTCCAGATATCCCTAGTTGAGTAGAACTTGGCTATATCTCTCCATGCTTTATTTTCAGGGGGGATATAAGTCTGGGCAAAACCTTGTTCCTCATTTGCGACGATTATGACCTTATCTGCATACTTAGAAAACTGCCTATATGTCCTTTCAATCAGGACTTCCTCTTCAATTACAAGCCTATGCTTAGGGACGCCTCTATAATTATTCCATCTAGTGCCAGAACCTGCTGCGAGGATAAAAACTGTTTTAATGCTTGCCTTCTATTACAATCATCATTTTATCATAAGGGCTTCTATGCTTTAATATATATTCTAGAATATATGAGATCTTTCCTCTAACCACGTTCTCATTACTCATGGTTAAATTGATACAAAGAGTTGCTTCTCTATCCCCCCAAATTTGTATGATTTCAGGAAATACATCCTCAATTTCTGGTAAAAATTCTGTTGAAGATATAGCATTTCTGAGTACAAAAACTTGTGCTAAATTGCTTTCTTTTAAGTCGACTATTTGTTGAGTTCTTTTAATTTGATCTCTTTCAAAAAAAGAATGAAAAGAAAAAAAATGTCCTAATGCAGCAACAGTCACGGCTGCCATTACTGCGCTAGGTCCAGGAGTAGCGGATATCTTTATACCTTCTTGAATACATTTTCTTATAAGAATTTGTCCTGGATCTGCAACGCCTGGCATGCCATCATCAGAGATTAAATATACATCTTCTCCCATTTTCAAATACTCTAAGACTTTGAATGCCACTTCTGCTTCTGGTGGATTTTGAGTCTTATCATTTGTTTGAGTAGAAAGATACATAATATTGCAGTTGGCTTTATTTATTTGAAAAGTCTTTAAAAATTCTTTAAAATGGTGACTATTTTCAACTACAAGGTGTTTGGCATCTTTAATCATTTGAAGGTTTCTGGGTGGCATATCTGCCGAGTTACCTACTGGAAGACCTATTACGTATAGCATTAAACCAGTATATCAGTTCTGTTTGTTTATTTCTTTTAGTATTTTTTCTGCTATTTCTATAGACCTTGAGTCTTTGTGTTTATACCTTAAGTGTGGGGCTATAATTGCCGCTATTTGTTTTAAAAGATTATCATTCATACGCTCATATTATATCATTGTGGTTTGACAAACCCTTCAACCTTATGTATAATTAATAGTGCAATACCCCACAAGACGAACAACGAGAGCCTGACAACGTCTATAAAGGAAAAGATCAGGATAGGACCTGGATAAGTCTTAAAACTGTCCTTAATATTAAGGGGTAATCTTGAATATTGATGAAATAGTAAGAATGTCTGTGCTTATGACTGAGATGGACACTGGCTTTATTCTTACCCCAGAATATAGAGAAGACATGATTAAGAGAATATTGGCTAAAGTAGAAGAATCTAACTACTAGTGCACCGCTAGGTGCATATATCAGTTTACTCTTTCTATTTTTTGCCGAATTTTAAGGCTTTACTTTATATGAGTACACATTAAGCAAATCGTAGTTGCTCCCACCAGTGCTTTTGTTGTAGCGGGACACAAGTGAGTTATATCTATTAACAATGTCATCAATTACAGAATTTGCTTTATCTACCGTACGAATGTGAGCATCTTGCTCTCTTATCAAATCAAGACGACTGCTTGCAATAATATCACTTGTGTATCTTATACAATAATTGCTTTGATCAAGGGTCATTTTTCGAGCCTGTTTTAAGTCTCCTCCCATAAAAAGCAGGGACATAGAAAGTATTACGATTAATGCAGATTGTACCCAGATTATACTTTTAAGTTTAAAACTCATATTACTCTATTATATCTCATAGTTAATAGAGTAATCAAGTTAAAGGAATACTAATGTGGAAGTATTCACTTAATATCCTTTATAACACCATTAATAATCCTTATAACTTTCTTTGATGATATTTTATCACTACTAAATGCTTCTGTATAACCATCTTGAGGCATGTCTTCTTTGTTTAAGTACCGCCCAGGAAATCTATTACGAAAAACCTTTAAAACCTCCTGCTCCACAAGCCTAGCAATCTCTCTATCCTCAAAATACCAATAGTCAATAATCATCCAGCCTTTGACCCTGTGTTGAGAGTATCTACGATTAGATAAGTTGGATATCCCAACCTTAAAGGCTTTAAGGGATGGAGAGTATATTAGGTATAGTAGGGCTCTTTCCATTTATATAGTATATCTTGACTTATCCCCGTTTTTTTGGTATACTGATACAAAGGAGAAAAAATGACAGCATTATTGGTATTGTTTAGTTTTTTTATTGGTTTTATTTCTTGCTATTTTTATATGACAAAAGGCATAGATCAAGACGGAGTTTGGGTATCAAATAAACCATTTGAAGATGAATAAGGGATATAAATGAAAAAAAGTAACGACAAAGTTTCTAAATCTAAAGTTAAAAGAGCCAACAAAAACAAAAAAAGATTATCAGATAAGGTCCAGTTGTCTAAATTTCAAAGACAACAGATAAGTATTTATGAAAAAATACGAGGAATGACTTATGCAAATATTTTGCAAAATAAAAAAGAAAACAGCGATGAGCCAAGAAACTCATAAAGCAATAACAAAAATTCTTTTTGAAGAAATTGGAAAAATTAAAGTTCATACCATAGACATGGATAATGCTATTCTAGAAATTGAATACGACAAAATAGCAGATAGGATTATAGATGAAATTGAAGGTTTAAGTTAATTTTTTTAAATAAATATCTGAAGTTAAATTATCATTTAAAGCAAAAGCATGCACGTACCAATCTGGGTTATTATTAACAAAATAGTTTATTGCTGGCACAACCCCCATCTTTTCTCCAGTTTCAGTATTGTTAAAGTATATATTATAATCATTAAACCCTATTGTTCCTCCTTGATTTAACATTTGTGTTGCCATTCGTATTTGATTGCGAACAGAACTATAACTTACCTCATAGTCAAGATAAATAAAATCAAACTTATTTTCTTTGTTATTTTTAAAAAAAGTCTCAAATGTTTGTTTGTGTAATATTACATTTTTTATATTTTTAAATCTTTTACAAACAAAGTCGTAGTGTTCTTCTTTTGTGTTCCACCTATTGCCTTTGAAATCTGATTCTCTAAAATCTAAATCAAAATATGTGTCAACTAAATGCATTACTGATGGATCAATAATTTTTAAAACTTCTAACGAAAAATCTCCAGCCAACACTCCAGCCTCGACATATGATATATTTTTTGGTAAAGTTTTAATAAAATCGTTTCTGGTCCCAAACAATTTAGCATTTTTAACTTTGTCTTGTTTAATAGCAAAAGTCATATTATTAGTATATCAGGTTCAATAGGGTATAATGATTATATGAATAATGAGACAGGCCTAGATTTAGAAAATTATGTAATTGAGGAAAAAGATCCTAATCGTACTAGGTCCCCCTACACTGATAATTTTACAGAAAGAGTAGGCTACGGTTCGGATACTATTAAAATTATAAAAAATTTTATGAATCAAGATGAGTTAAAAATTTTACACGATTGGTCTGATATCGTATATGCAACAAATAAAGATTCTTTGGATTATGATTTTAAAGTCAGACAAGCATTAAAGGATGGTCTTAAAGAAAATGCAAATACTATAATAGACAAGTATAAGATAAAAATAAAACTTACAGCAGAAAAATTATTTCAAACTAATTTAGAATATGACGAACTTGCCAATAAAGGTCACTTAGATACTAATCATTTAAATTTAAGGCATCCTGGATTTGAAACAGAACTGCATTCCGACAATTTTGACAAAAATAGTAATTATGATTGGAGTGGGCATCTTTCTAACCTTGTGTATATAAACAATAACTATAGGGGTGGCGAAATATATTTTCCACAGCATGAATTAAAAATAAAACCAGAGCCTGGCATGTTTATATCTTTTCCTGGAAATTTTTACAATAGGCATGGAGTAGTTCCTGTTGATAATAATAGATATGCTTTATCTGTATTTTTTAAAATATTAGATTTTAAGATTATTTAGTTAGTTTAAATAAATAATCAAAAGTTTATATATTTATTTTAATGAGCCAAACCCTAAAGACGCACCTGCTCGGGGAGTTAAAGATACAACAAGATGTTGTCTATATTTTGGACAATAAATTATGTCTCCTGGGGCCAATTCAAATTCATACTTAACAAATTGATTAAATTCATCATATATTCTCCAAATACATTTTCCTTGAAGTTGCCAAAAAAATACATTGTCTTTATCGCTGTGCATTCCTTGGTTTACCAATTCATCTGATGTAAAACTGATGTATATGTGCTGTCCTGGGCTTGGCTTTACGTTTTTCCAAAATTTAGACATTTCAAATTTTTCCAAAATTTTTTCTATAACTTTAGATATTGTATCAATCCTATCTGCCATTTTTATTTTAAACCATAGGTCAATTGAAAAATTTTCTTTTTTTTCTATAGCCTGTTTAAGGTCGCTATCTACAAGTTTAAGCAATTCATCCCAAGAAATATCTATTGGCATTTTTTCATTAAATTTAAAAGGGGTTTTATTTTTATAATTATTTAAATATTCTTCTTTAAATAAAAAATTTAAATTATTTGATAAATCAGAAATGGGGAGAGTCATTTATTTATAACATCTCCCCATAATTAAATCTATTACTTCTTAGATTTACTTGCTGACTTTGATGCAGCCCTCTTTGCAGGTGCCTTAGCAGCCTTTAAAGCCTTGTCTACGGACTCAACAGTTGGTAGTAGACCAAATGCCTGATCTCCAGGATTTATTGCACGTAATAGAACGGGCGCAATTGCAGCCACTAGAGCAGCCCATAGATCCTTTGGATCTGTAATCCCAGACATGTATAGGGCAATTCCTGCACCTAGTACTGATCGACCATAGGATGCTCCCATAGCCTTTAATTGTTTAGTGTCAATGTTTGACATGTTTCTCCTTTTTATATATTTTTTATTCCCCTGCTTAAAGGGTACTTCTATTATAGCACCATCAACCCTAAACCTTTACTTTATATCCTTTTGGACATTTAGGATTAATTCCATAGATTTTTTTTATTTCTTTTCCTTTGTAACATTTTATTGTTATTTTAATACTTGGTTTTTTGGGCAATGAGGATACAGTTGGTGTTGGGGTGATTATCGTATTTTGTTTGGCAACATATTCTTCTGCCTCTTTAACTATAGGTAAATAGTCATACGCTGCTACTGATCCCATTTTCATATCATTTGTTTTCCATCCGTTACCACTGCAATTTGGAATTCCTCCAAACCCCCAAGATAACGGTCCTAAATAAATAAAGTTTTCTTTATCTTTAATATAAAACGCTGATCCAGAATCGCCAGAACACGTGCTTGGTCCTGCAGGAATTTGAAGTACATGAATTTTCATTCCATAATATCCAACTCCTCCATGATTATATACTTCAGATATTGTGCTATTAACTGCTTCATCTGAGGCTAATGGAAACTGTGCATATTTTGGTATAGTAAAATCGTTGTGTTGATGCTCTTTACTTTGTCGCCCATAGCCAATTGTTGTGACCATGCTTTTATTTTTTATATAATCATCAACTTCTTTTTTTGTGGCAATGTATGCTTTTCCAGGTACTAATATTTTATTTTTTAAAACTAAAACAGCAAAATCATTGGTATCAGAATAATCTTTTTCTTGTTTAATTTTAAAGGTTGAGAATATTTTTTCAACAGGAATCATTTCATATTCTAAAGAATTTGGTAGGTATGGCAAACCTGGCATTCCAACATAATGTTGTGGCCACATTTTTTGAGTCTGTCGATCAATTACACAGTGCCCTGCAGTTAAAACAATTCTTTCAGAATATAAAAAGCCAGTACAATTTTTTCCACTTCCTTGAATTATAAGAGGAACTGTTCTTCCATCATTTAGTGCATCTGGGGCATTTTCCATGGCACTTGCCGAAGAAGTGCCAGAAATTAGCAAGGCAATTATGGCTACTTTTATTTTTATCATATATAAAGTATACAGATAAACCAGAGGCTTGTCAATATTAGTAAATAAAAGGTCTTGGATTATTTATTTGTTTTTTTATTTTTCTTATTTGCATCTTAAGTTTAATATATTTTTTTATTTTATTTATCATATTATTTGTTCAACTCTTTATATGTTTTATAAAATTCATTAGCCCAAAAATTATGAATAACCCTGCCAGCGTGACCATCTCTTTTCTTGTAATCGTCTTTGCATATACTGTTGTTTTTATAATATATTTTAGCATAATCTTCAATGTCTTTACTTTTAATATTAATAAAATTATCAAATATTGATATTCTAGACATATTTTCTTTATCTATACCATCCCATGAAGAAAATATGATTTTGACATTGTTTGTTATACATAAATCGGTAAATATTTTCCAAGATATTAAAAAATAAACAAAATCTTCTAAATATTCTTTGGGATCTGTTCCTAAATCAGGCTCTCCTGATTTGTTGGGATCTTTCATTTTATAAGATTTTGGATATTTTTGCCAATGTACCCACGGATGAATGCCGCCAGAATAAAGAAATTTTCTCTGATGATTTGGTAACATAATAAAATAGGTATCTGGGTATCCATAATTTTTAAAATAAACCAAAGCATTTGTTATAATTCTTGCCCAACCCCAACCAGATCTTGATAAATTAAAAAATCCAGAACATTTTTCTTCTTTAGATAAAATATCATATAATATTTTAGACCAAGCGTCTTCTATATTTCCTCCTACACCTTCTGTCTCTGAGCATCCAGAAAAAAGAATATGTTTTCCATCATGAACATTAGTAAAGTCATCACACCTAAATTTTTGTTTGTTATAATTGTATATTACTGAGCCATCATCAGCACACTTATCTTCTTCTGGTCTTATGATACTAAACGTTCTCTGTTCATTGTTAATCATCCAAGTTGTATCGAGTTCATCGTTAAATAGGTCCATAAAAATATTGTCTGGATCAACTAACATATAGTCTTTTGCCACGGGATCAAATAAGACGTGTGGAGGAACATTGTTACTTATCATTAATAGTCCTTTTTTATATATATATCATAAAACCCTAAAGCATGAAGTGCAATAGCATCAACACTCCAATTACTATTATAGCGTAAAAATTCATTTACTACTTGAAATGTGGCGTAAGGCTTATCTTCAATTATTCCATCGTATATTAGGTAGTCGTTAAGTCCAATGATTCCATCTTTTTCAATCAACAAAGATGCCAACTGAAGTGTGGGCCTTATATCTTTTCTGTCATTGGTTATATCTAAATATATATAGTCATATTTATGTGGAATATTTTTTAAAATTTCTTTGCATTCTCCTTTGAAAGTTTTTAAATTGTTATATTTACTAAACTTATCAATTATGTATTTTTCGTGTGTTTCTGAAGTAAACAATAGTTCATGTTTTTCTCCTCCACATTGACACTCTCCAAATTTTCTCCAAGACCAACATTTTAGATCTTGATTAAACCAGTCCACTATGTGTATGCATTGTGGATTTTTTTGTTTAGCCACTAAATCAGCATAATATCCCCATGCCACGCCAACTTCCATGTATTTTAAACCAGTTGGAAGAGTTTTTACATATTCTTCTCTAGATGAATATATTTTTGCAAGATTGAGTTGATTTTGATCAATCAAATAAGCACAATCTATTTGATCATTTGGTAAAATAAAATCATCACTTGATATATGATCAATTGGCATTCTTGGCATTTATAAAGTTCCTCCATCTAGTTTTGTTGGTGGAGAAGACAGAGTTCCACATTGTGAACATTTCATGTCTAAAAAATATAAAGCAATCCCGCCATTTTCAAACATTATTTGTATATCCCATATTTTTGACCCACAAACACAAATATGTTTTGGTCCTCCATTTAAATCAATCATATTTAATCTCCAGTCTTATATAATATCATACATATTTAAACCAAGTTGGCAAAGTATATCTAGCCCCAGTTGTAATTTTTTTTACTTCGTGAGGATAATTTAAATTACCTGGAAAAATTAACAAATCTCCTACTTTGGGACTAACAGATAAATTCTGTTGTGAAAAAAATATTTCACCACCTTTATACCCTTTATTTAAATATATTATTGTTGATATGTGATTCTTAGATGTTTTATAAGATAAATCATCTACATGAATATCCATAGATGTATCTGTTTCCCACTTCATAACATGTGGATCAATTTTAGGTTTTACTTTTATTTTGTATAACTTTTCTACCCTATCTTTAATATCAGGAATAATATTTAGAATGGTATCTGCTATAATTTTATTACTGTAAATAGAATCATCCCAAAATAAGCCATTGTTTTCTTTTTTTATTTTGTTTGTTTCTAAAACTAAGTATTTACAAATATCTGTAGATAAGAAATTATTTATTGTGTATATTGCATTTTTACCAAGATTAAAAGAGTTATTCGTATATTTTTCATCTCTGATAAAGTTTTTTGGATCTACCCCGACTGGCACATTATTAATAAAGTATTCCATATTATTTTATGGCTTTTCTAGTTAATAAAACAATGGCCCCATTTTCTTCTAATGCTTTTTTAACTTTTATCATATATTGAACTGCTTCTATTTTATCATCATGTCCTAATTTTACAAAAGCCACTTCGTCTGCTCGAACAACTAAAAAATGTTCATTGTCTACAAGATCAACACTAAAATTTTTAGGGGCTCTGATAGACCTAAAGGCTCTACGCATACTGTCTGTATACACTATAACTCTTTATCCATTGTTAATGCTTTCCAGTGAGTCGACCATTTTTCTTTTGTTTTGTGAGAATTAAACTCTTTTGACGGCTCCCCTTCTTCTAAATATATTCCACCCCAAAGACCATATTCCTTTCCAGATACTCCAACGGCAAAGCATTTTTTTAATACTGGACAATTTAAACAAAATTGATCTATGCCATTTTTATAATCCAAACTGCCTTCTTCGTATTGTTCAAAAAAAGCAGAAGTTGGCTGCCCTAAACATAAAGCAGAGTCTTTCCATTTATAATCTTTCATTATAATTTTCTCTAGTCTCAATTCCAAGTGGATCTATCTTATCAAAATCTGGTAAGCCTTCCCAAAGTTGAACAGAATCTTTATATGAATATTCTTTATTTTGTTTACTTACTGGCTCGTTAACATCAAAACTATACCAAGAAGGCATAGTGTACCTTCTTCCACTTTCTACTGTTTGTACGGTATGCTTATATGAATTGTTTCCTGGAAAAAGAATCATGTCTCCTGGTTTTGGCTTTAAAGTTAAATCATAGTCTGGAAAAGTAATTTCTCCTCCAACATATTCATCATTTGGGTACATCAAAACTGACACATTATAAGTGTAAAAATCTGCAGCAAGCGCTGGAGTTCCATCTGGTTTTTCACAATCACAATGCAGTTTAGAGTTCATTCCAGGAACCCACTTAACAAAATGTGTAGGATTAACTGGCTTTCTAATAACAGGAATTTGATATTTTTCAGTAAAAAGTTCGTAAACTTTTTCATATATTTTTTTCTCATATTTATCAAGAATTTCTGCAACTGCGGGATTTTCTTCTTTGACCTTTTCTTGTCTTAAATCTTTTCCACCTATAAACTCATCATTATCTTTGTACAAATCAAGATAATTATTAATGGCTAACAAATCTTCATCATTAATAAAATTATTAATTATGACAATGTTATCTTTATTTTTTCCTAAAACATCAAAATAGTTTTGATACGGTTGGTAATTTATCATTTTTTTGCTCCTAAATTGTTTGGCAAGTACCAACCTTTTTCTGTTATTGGATAGCGCCTATCAATGCCCCAACGATTATTAAGAAATGATCCAGACTTGTGACTAAATCCATTAATTGTAATTTCTCTTGAAATTATATCCCAGCCAAACCATCTTAAATCTTTATTAGATTTAACAATTTGTTCGGCTTCTTCTAGTTTTTTAATTAACATATCTCTCCTTTAGTACTGGAATGTTCCCAGTTCTACTCCTTGGTCTTTGGCTTTTTTTGCCAATACCGATATTGGTTGTCTTGTGTTGCTAAAAAATGCAAAATAATTCATTTGTGACAAATATGTACTAACCCAAGAATCTGTTGTTTGATGCATCTGAATCTTTTTGCCTCTTCCTTTCATTCCCCTTTCAGAAAGATTGCAAAACTCCATAGCAAATTCTTGTATTTTGCTATTTCTAGATCCTACAACGTAAAGGGCTAACTCTTTGTCTTCTGGCTTCATGTTAGATAAAACAACCCCCATGGCACGCAAAAAAACCGAGTACTCTTTAAACTCGTTAGTTCCCTGTATCACTACCATCATTGTCTTCTATGCTCCTTAAGTCATCAACAATTTTCATCAATTTATCAATTTCTCCTGTGTCCATATTATCTGTATTAACTGGTTTTGCTAGTGATTGATCTATTTCTCCACTATCAGTTACTGTTGTTTCATAAAACTTATTGTCTTGAATCCAATAGGCTTTGTTGCTAATAACAACAACTTTAATACGTTCTGGATTGTACTTTTGATTAGACTGCTTTGTTTGTGGTGACCTCTCCTTGTTCATAATTATGTTTTTAATTATGTCTTCATTAGTTGGTAAAATTAGTTTAACGGCATTATGCAAAGTGCTTTGTCTATGCCTAATTCCCCCAAAAGTTTTGTCTTTTGTTAGAATCTTATTAATTTTAACCCTTACATATATTATAAAGCAAAAGACAATAGATGTCAAGCCCACAACCACAGCGTATTCCATAATACTACTAGTATATCATTTAGTCAGAAAATGATATCGATATTGCATTTCTTGGGCACAAAGATTCTACGCTATGCTTTAGGTTTTTTGGAATAAAAATAAGATCACCAGAGTTTAACATGTGATGTTCTTGCTCTAAATTATTGTTATCATATATTCTCCATAAGGTTGATCCTGAAAATTGAGTAAAAAATCCATCAACGGCATCAGAGTGAATTGTGGCAGCGAATGCTTCTTTTGGAGGTAAGGGGTTTGGCATAGGGTGTGGGTTTGTATTAATAAAATCTTCTTTAAAAATTTTGGCTATTTCGTCTTTAATAGTATTATCATGTTTAGTTATAAAATGAATAATTGAAAAAACTGCTATTTTTTTTCCAGGGTGAATCAAAGAAAGTTTATCTATAAAATTATCAAAAATATCTGAATATTGTTCTGATTTATCAATAGTACAGGTGCCAAAAGAATTAAAATGAACGCTATTTTTTTTATTTGCTAACTTAAAAATATCAAAAACATCTGACCAACTAGGAACTTGTTCCCAAAAATTTGGACATAATAAAACTTTGTTATTTTTTTTAGCAAAGATTATAGATTCTTTGGTAATTTGAGACATATTATTTGATTTTTCTACCAAGTGTTTTTATTAAAGTTTTTTTAGTTGATTCGAGGTTTTTTTGCTTTGCCATCTTTGCCCATTTCTCCTAATACTGCCTTGATTGTTCCATCTTTACGAAGTCTAACAACTTTTCCATCTTTGATTTGAACAGGATTAAAACCATCGTGTCTATTATATTTACCAGAAGACATAATCTATTCTTCCAATGTATATCTAGTAGTTTTAGATTTTGTATAGTCTTTTCCAAATTCACTAAAAAGTGCTTTAGCAACAGGAACACAATTGGGAACTGGTTTTCCATTTTTTCCTGGCTTCATCCCACGCTGGACATATCCTTTCCAACATGGCGCTTTCTTTTTAATATCTTCTTCTGGGCAGCAACCATCAAACTTATCCATTTCTTCCATATCATCTTCTTCTGAATCATCACTCATGCCAGGATTATTTATATCTACAATTTGTGCATCTTTGTACATCATACCAATACTATACGCTGTTGGCTTCCACACCCCGCTTTCTTTTTTGTAAACTCTAACGGCCATGGCTGGATTTTCTGGCGGCATTGATTGTATAGCATACTCTGTTCCAGGAACTCCATAAACTCCACCCTCAATCATAATATGCTCTATAACTCCGTGAATAGTTCCTTCGGATGTTGATCCCATAACAAAGTCGCCTTCTTTAAGATTTGACATAATTACAGTATATCATTAATTTAGAGTTAGTACGCTGCTTAAAGTCTTAAAACTTAAAAAGGATAATGATTTTCCCATTTGTCTTTGATCTTTATCATCATATCTTGTCTTTTTTCTGGACTGATGGGGTCTGTTTTTGTAAAATTGCTCCAATGATCCCGATTAACGGCATTAAAATTAATCATTGATACATACTCATTTAATTTAAAATGCACTGGATTTCTCCAATGAACATCTATTTCTCCTTCAAAAACAACAGCATCGTTATCATTTAACCCTATAGAATTCCCCTCAACAACAACATCCCATTTTTTATTTGACTCAACCTGATAGTCAAATACAACCTGACATTGTTGATCATCTACATGTGGCCGTAAATTTGGAAAGCCATACTCTAATTTGTATCTTTGAAATCCAACATCTTTAATTTTATAATCTTTGCCATAAATATTTTGAATAATTCCTTGCACCTTGGCAATTATTTCTGGTTTTATTAAGCCCAGGTCAATAGCAAGTCTTCCAGTATCTGGGCGAATATTGTAAAGTTTTATAGTTTCTTTTTCTTTAACAATATCTTTTAAATAATCAATTTCTGTTTTTGAAAAAACGTTTTCAATAAATTTATACATAATTGTTTCTTTTTAAAATAAACACATTAATACTGTATTATCTTTTACTTTTTTTTAAAGCATTTCTTATTTTAATAAAAAGTTCTGCTTTTTCTAGCGATAATTCCGATATGGCTTGGACATCAAAAGCCTTAGAGGTAAGAGAAATCATTGGGTTTGAACTACTAAAATCACTAATATCTAAAAATCCTCTTTCCCAAAAATACATTGTGTCTGCATAAATCATATTTAAGTGTTCGTCATAAAGGGCTTTATTTATATCTTTCATTTTATCTGTAATTTTATATAAAAATTCTCCACTTTCTGCATCTATTCCTTCAAGTTCAAGCGCTCCAGCCTCTATCATTTCTTTGACAATCTCATCATTGTTTTTGTTCATTATCTTTTTATTGCTTCTTCTAAATCTTCTTTTGTCTCAAGCACATACCTTTTGTCTAAAATTTCAATAGCAAATTTCATCATTTTATCATAACCAATAGCATTATCCATGATCTTATTATAATGATGGGAGCAAAACATTAAGTCTGCAACTTTTCCTTTTACTAGAACTAACGCTCTTGCCCCACACTGGTCACACCTATGCGTAGAATTAAGTTCTGCCTCAGAATTTGTATTTAAAGTTAAAGAGTCCATACGTTAATTATACTATAGTATTAAAACATTGTCAAGCAATTATTTTCTGTTGTCTGTTCTATAAAATCCATTCCCGTTAAATGTTACTCCAATACTAGAGTAAACACGAACAAGAGATTGGTTGCATTTATCACATTTATATCCTGGATCTGTTTCTGACATTGCCCGAACTTTTACATATCTTTCTCCACACGGCATGCAATCATATTCATAAGCAGGCATTACACTTCTCCAGTCGACATCCGTGGTTTTTTTAAACTATGATACCACTGAGGTATTGCATACCTAAAACCTTTTTCAATAGGTTTTACCGTGTGAGTAAAAACAAAATTTGATGGGAAAAATATAATGCTTCCAGCCTCTGGTTTAATTTCAACATCTATTTGTGGAAAATAAATTTCTCCACCAACATAACTGTCATTTAAATAGGCAACTGTAGACAAAACTCTACTACTAACACCTTGATCTTGATGTTCTGGCAAATATCCCGTAGTTCCATATTTTAAAACACTCAACAGACCTTCTGTTGACTTAATATTTTGAGATGCATGAGGGTATAACTCTTTTGAGTAATGAGTATATGCCTTTTCAATACCACCAAAAATTTTATCATAAACAAAAGAGATATGAGAATAAAGGGGATCTAGTTTAGGTACATTTTTAGGCTCGGTTATAAAGTGCCTTATGCAAAATTTTTCTATTTCTGGATTAGACCCATTCCACTCATGCCATGGCATAGCAGCGCTTGAAACACCCTTTTCAAGTTGATTTTGCATATACTCAATAGAACTAATTACTTCTTCGGTATTTTCTATAGCATTTTTATAATATACCATTCCAGCAGCCTTAATTTCATGTTGCATCGTATTCCCCTTTCCACTCACTTTGCTTTTTAAATAATTTTTTTTTAAAATCAGAATAGTCTGGTCTTAATTCATGGGAGTATGACCAATGATCATCTTCTCTAAATTGAAACCACATCAATTCTAAAAATTCTCCATCATTAAATACTCTTTTAGGGCGCCAATGTAATACATTTTCACCTTCAAACACCAGCGCTTCGTTATTTTTTAAAACATACTCTTTTCCTTCTATACTTAAAGGCCAAGAAATGTTCCCGTCTAACTGATAATCTAGGGTAAACTGCGAAGGAACCTCGTCCAAGTGTGGACCCAATTTTGGAACACCAAACTCTTTACTATATTTTCCAAATGCAACAGCATAAATTTTTAAAGGTTTTTTATAATTAGAAATGGCTATGTCTGTTAAAGTCTGCAATATTTTTTCTGGTAATAAGTCAAGAGTTGGCAGTGGTTTTACTTCTCTGCCAGGCCATCTTTTACTAACGCTAACACTTTTTATGCTATCTTTAATAACTTTTATTTCTGCTATCTCTTTATCAGAAAAAATATTTTTTATTATTGCAGATTTCAAAATTGCCCTCCGAATCAATAATTAAGTATATCAGATGTACGCTTGCATTAAGAATTCACTATTCCAAAGGGTACCTAAAGACTCATCCCCAATATCATCAAAGTAGTATCTATTAGCAGTAGGATTATATGTCCAACCCTTCCATATATCCCCATCATCCCAAGTAAGGTTTGTATCCATTAGTTCATGCATTATCTATTTTCCTAACAGTAATTGGACCATTAAGTGATTGCCACATTTTTTCTTCCTTCATCATCCGCTTATATCTTTTCTTAGAGTATGCCTTGCTATACTCCATAGACCCAGTTGAAGTACCAGTTTTACCAGAAGACAATAAACTGCTTTTCTTTTTAGCCATTGTTTTGTATCCACTTTTCATAAAAGGTATAGCATTTATCACATGCCACTTCCCCACACTGCAATGACCATTTAAAATCATGGTCACAGTTGTTTTGGATCATTTTCCAAAATCGGTTGTCTGCTTGTCTATCTGATAAAGGCTTCATATACTAAGGATACCAAAAATCGGCGGGAATAGCAAGTGAGCACTTTATACACATGCTCAGGTGTATCCAGTTATTTTTTGTCGCTGTCTCCCCCGACATATCTGCGACTTCCTGATGAGAGGATGCAGAGTTATATTATATTATATTATTTTACTTTGATTGTTTTTGGTTTTTTTTCTTCTGGAACAAGGCGGGTAACATTAATAGTTAACAAACCATCTTCAAGTTTTGCCCCAGTTACTTCCATATATTCACCAAGAGCAAATGTGCGGGTAAATTTACGACCAGCAATCCCCTTATGAATGACTTCGGCATCAGTAACCTCTACCAGTTCTCCTTTAATAATAAGCGAATCATTATCAATAGAGATATTAATGTTATCTTTAGAAAAACCAGCAACCGCTAAAGATAAAATATAATTATCTTCGTCTAGTTTTAAAAGATCATAAGGTGGGTATGATTGACTATTTACCTTATGTAGATTGCCAAAACGCTCCAATTCACGATTGAAGCCAATAAAAAAAGGATCTTTAAAAAGATCCATAGCGAACGTACTTACCATTTTTTTCTCCTTTTTAAGCAAGTTAGTTGTACCCCTCATTTGAGCAGGTACATGTCTATTATAGCATATTTGTCTTAAAGGGTAAAAATTTTATAATTAAATTTTAGAGATTTTTCTTGCTTTAGAAAGTGCTTCAAAATCTTTAATTTTTGTTTCGCCCAGATATCCCCAGGCATGACCTACATCAATCATCTTTTGATTAATAGATTTATCCGATCCGTCCAAGAAAACCCATCCTAAAATTCTTCCATATTTTTCTGATGAATCCATTTTTTCTGTTTTAATTACCACAGTTTTGGCTGCCTCAATTTCATGTTTTAAAAATGCCTTTGCCTCAAGGCCTAAAGCCTTTTCCATTTTATCTGTCGTACGAGATTCTGGAGTATCTATGCCCGCAAGTCTTACCCTTGAACTAAAAGATATATCAAACCCTAAATCTATATCTACATCAATTGTATCCCCATCTACAACTTTATTTACTTTTTTAACATAATACTCAAACATTACTTTACCTTCTTTTTTTCTTTTACATACCAGACTGGTAACTTTAGATCATCCCCAGACCACTGGTATCCAAGAGCCTTTACAACAAACTTAATAATTTTAATACGCATCATTCCTCCTATTCTAGTAGACTTGCACTTCTTTATATTATATCAAACTAATTATGATTATGTGTCATTTCTGCTTGATTAGCCATGTATATACTCTTATGCCCTCTTTCTTGAAATTCTTGACAAATAACTACCATTTCACAATCTGGCTCACCAGTTTCTTTATTTATATAGCCATACCTAGCCCCATCTCTAAATGGTTGGGCTTGGTATAAACAAAACCCACTAGAAACAGAATAATATTTTGTATATTTTTCTTTTTTGTATTGCTCAAACAACTCTTGAATTGCTGGGTCATACCTGGGCCCTTCTCTTGTTGCCCACTGATCATACAGGACTTTTCTTCTTTTGGTTGCTGCTGCAACAATATCAAAATTAGGCTCTAGGTCTTTAAAATTTAATATTTTTTCAACATCGGACATTTTAAAATCTACATCTACATCTATCATTAAAACATAATTAACACTATTTAAAAAGTTGTTTGCTGTTAAGGCTTTGTTCCTTGCCAGTGATAGGTTTTTTACTCTATCCTCATCTTTTGAAGAACCATAAAACCGTGTATTAATTTTTTCAGAAATAATTGACACACCATTAAACATTGAATAGTCTTGCTTGAGCATTAAACTGCTTGTCGCATCTACTGAGTCATTCTCATATAAAGACAAATAAAACTCGTATTCTGGAAAAAAATCTACCATTGCTTTAATTTTCTTATAATAGTCTAAATAGAAATGTTCGTCATTTCTAACAATAGAACATATTAGAATTTTTTCTTTTTCTTTTTTAAGACTAGCACTTTCTTTTTTGTTTTCAACATATTTATTTACGCAATCATTAATAAAATTTGCATAGTCTTTTTTTATTTTATCCCAATTGTAAGTTTGTGAGTGCCTGTATGCGTTTTCACATAAATTTTTATAAACTTCTTTATTTTTAAGCATTTTAACTTTTTCATAAAAACCGTCCTCATCGTCTGCAATCAACATTGCTTCTTCTATTTCTTGGTCAGAAAAACCTCGTGCACCGATGGTTGATGTGATTATTGGAATTGCATACCCTAGGGCTTTCATCATTTTTAAATGTGTTCCAGAACCATTAAGCATAGGATTAATAAAAGCAAAAGATGTTCTAAAATATTTATCTAATAATTCATCATTTACATGACCAACAATTTGAACATTGCTAGGAATGTTTGGAGATTTAATGCCACTACCGCACCCCCCTATAATAATAAAATTAAATTCTGGCATGGACTGAGCAAATGCAACAACTTTTTTTGCTGCTGCTTTATTTGGTGGATGGCCACTACCAACAAAAATAATATCCCTAGACCTAAGTCTATTTTCATAATTTATTTTATCCTGGACTATTGTTCCATTTGGAATATATTTTCCACGAATACTTTGTCCGTAGTGATTCTTTATTTTTACAAAATCTGCGGAAGAGCAATATGTAATTTCTTGTGCTTGTTTTAAAATGCGAGTTTCCATTTTTTCAACTAAGTCCATTAGTTCTTTGCTTTCGCCATGAACCTGTTTCCCCAACTCAAATTCTGCATTGTGAGAATTATAAATAATCGGAACATTTTTAATATTTTGAAGAAGGGGAGAAACAGAATAGTGATCAACGATTATAAGATCACAACTTTTTGATAATTCTTTTGCTGTTGAAGTAAAGATTTCTAAATCATCTTTTAAAATTTCAAAAACTGTATCATGATTAAGTTTTGCAAAATCATTAACTAATCTTTGCCGACGTTTATAAAGAGTGTGCCCTATTTGTGGCTGAAAGTGGTGTAAATTTTTATTAATTTTTTTATTAATTAGTTCATTATCCCAATTAAAAGATAAAAATGTTACTTCATGCTCTGATAGCGCTTCAACTAGTGTCAAGGTCCTTTCTTTGCCACCACTATTTTTGGACCAATCTGGAAGATTTGCGCTTATAACTAGGATTTTTGCCATCTTGTTAATTATACACCATGCTATAATTTTAAAATGGATTATGTTTATATTGCTCGTGCTGGTGAAAATGAAGAATTAAAATATTCTTTAAGGTCAATTGAAAAAAATATGCCTAAAGGAAGAGTCTGGGTTTTAGGATATCGACCAGTGTGGTATATCGGTGATTTTATATATATAGAAGATACTGCTAAAAAATTTGATAATATTAGAAATTGCATTAAAGTTGCGTCGGAGCATCCAGAAATATCTGATGACTTTGTTTTAATGAATGATGATTTTTTTGCTTTAAAAACAATGGAAAGTGTCCCAAATTTTCATGGGGGGCTTCTTTCTAATAAAATAAAACAGTATAAAGAATTGGGCATGGCTTCAGTCTATATTCGTTTATTAGAATTGACACACAAACAGTTAGTTATGAGCGGAATAAAAGACCCAATCGATTATGACATTCATGTACCGATGGTTATGAATAAAAATAAACTTAGAGAATCTTTAAATATTGCTTATTTCCCAAGATCGGCTTATGGTAATTTTGCCAAAATTGGTGGAGAACAAATAAAAGATGTAAAAATTTATAACTCTACAAAAAAAATACAATTAGATAAAAATGCTTATTTTGTCTCTGTTGACGATAATTCTTTTCTTAAGTTAAAGAATACAATACTTGAATCTGCTTTTTCTACTCCAAGCAGTTTAGAAAATCCCGAATATAGTCTTGCAGATTTTGCTTCAATTCATTAATAAACTAGAGCGACTAGCGAGAATCGAACTCGCACATTAACCTTGGCAAGGTTACGCACTACCACTATGCAATAGTCGCTAAGTAAACTAAGTATAATTTTTATTACTTGCGTTTTGTAAAACTAAATATTTTTTCTGTTAAATTATTTTTGGCCTGCTTAAATCCGTAAGCATAAGAGCCAATCATCAATCCAACAATTGCTGCTGAATGTGCTAAATAAAACATTGCATTTCTCATTTACTTATTCTCCTTAATAGATAGATCAGCATTCATTACCTTTGTCCATGCTGAAACAAAATCATGAACAAACTTTTCCTTAGCATCATCTGACGCATACACTTCTGCAATTGCTCTAAGTTCTGAATTAGATGCAAGGATAAGGTCTACACGAGGTGTGTCTCCTGCCTGATCTGCATTTGTGTATGAGAGTAGTTTAACTAGATAACTGTTATCCAACTTTCCATCAGTTAGCATTCTCATTCCGGATAGGAGAAGAACCATTTCTACTGGGGTTAGACCCAACAGGTTAGCCTTTTCTACCAGCATAACTTCTGCAGGAGCAGTAATACTTGGATGAATGTAGTTGCGGAAAGCATCAAACTTTGGTTCAAGCACTGTAAATGATTCAACATCCGTTTGCTCTTGAGTTGCATCACCACGACTAAACTTAGCAGAAATGACCACTCCAGTTCCGCTATTATCGGCAGCGACCTGAACTCCAACTAATCCAGCAAACACAATAAGGTCTGCAAGAGATACATTGAAATCATTCTTAATTTCATTAAGAACAGATACTACTCTTCCAATAGCATCGTGATCATTTACTTCCCATGTATTTTGAGGAGCAAGAACTACACGAGCACCATTAGCACCACCACGCTTGTCTGTCTTGCGGAATGTAGAGGCAGATGCCCAAGCAGTAGTTGTCAAATCATAAACAGATAGACCAGATGCCATAATCTTTTCTTTAATTGCATCTATATCTTCTTGTGTCAAACTATCTCTAGTTACATTGCCAACTGGATCTTGCCAAATAAGTTCTTCTGTAGGAGCCTCTTTACCAAGATATCTTGCAATTGGACCCATATCTCTATGTGTTAACTTAAACCATGCACGAGCAAACTGATCTGAGAAGTAGTCAAAGTCTTCAAGGAATCTTCGTGAAATCTTTTCGTACTCTGGATCAAACTTCAAGGCCAGGTCTGCAGTTGTCATCACTGGAGCATGGAACTTACCTTCAATGTGGGCGTCTGGAACTAAATTAGCAGCAGACTCATCTGTTGGAATCCATTGAGTAGCACCAGCAGGACTCTTTACCTGCTTCCAATCATACTTGAAGATTAACTTGAGGTATGAGTTATCCCACTTCGTTGGAGTTGGTGTCCAAGCGCCTTCAATACCACTTGTAATAGTGTATTCTGCATTGCCCGTTCCAAATGAGTTCTTCCAACCAAGACCCATGTCTTCTGTTGGAGAACCTTCTGGGTCTGGACCTACATGACTAACATCTCCTGCACCATGGCTCTTTCCAAATGCATGACCACCTGCGATAAGTGCAACGGTCTCTTCGTCATTCATTGCCATTCGAGCAAAAGTTTCACGAATGTCTCTTGCAGAAAGAACTGGATCAGGATTTCCATTAGGTCCTTCAGGGTTTACATAAATCAATCCCATCTGGACTGCAGCAAGAGGATTTTCTAAATAACGATCATCGCTATAGCGATTATCTGCAAGCCATTCCTTTTCTGCACCCCAATATGTATCATCTGCTTCCCAAACATCTGCACGACCACCAGCAAAACCAAATGTCTTGAAGCCCATGTTCTCAAGAGCAACATTGCCTGCAAGGATCATAAGGTCTGCCCATGAAATCTTTTTGCCGTACTTTTGCTTAATCGGCCACAATAAACGACGGGCCTTATCAAGATTTCCGTTATCTGGCCATGAGTTCAAAGGAGCAAAACGCTGATTGCCTTGTCCTGCACCACCACGACCATCGCTAATTCTGTATGTTCCAGCACTATGCCATGCCATACGAATAAAGAATGGGCCATAGTTACCGTAGTCTGCAGGCCACCAATCTTGCGAGGTGGTTAGAAGAGTATTGATATCAGACTTTACAGCATCAAGATCTAAACTATTAAATTCTTCAGCATAATCAAAATCATCTCCCATAGGGTCAGACTTTTCTGAATGCTTTCGTAGCCCTGAAAGGTCTAGTTGATTAGGCCACCAGTCTTCGTTCTTTGTTGCATTTGCACTTGTTCCGTGCCCAGTTACTGGACACTTTGCTTCACTCATGAGTTCCTCTTTCTGCTATTTGTTTTCATATTAATTATATCATGTACACCAGGTAGGACTTGAACCTACGATATCCGAATTATGAGTTCGGGGCCTTAACCAACTTGGCTACTGGTGTCTAGAGTGTCCCCAACGGGATTTGAACCCGTGTTAACGCCGTGAAAGGGCGACGTCCTAGGCCACTAGACGATGGGGACATGCGCTGGCTCACCAGGCTTCGATCCTGGGACATCCGAATTAACAGTTCGGCACTCTACCAACTGAGTTATGAGCCAATACTTATTTTTTATTTTAAAAAATCTGGATCAGCAAATTGTGTTTCAGAAACATGCATGTATAGAGCAGTATGCCTATGGCCACTTTTTACTTCTGTTATTCCATGCACATATTCTGTACCCGCACTTGGAAAAAATACTGCAGAATATTTTTTAGGTTTATATGAAAATTCTTGATTTGGAAAATAGATCTCTCCGCCTTCATATTCTGAAGGATCATTAAGATACATAATAGTACTCCACTCAATAAAAGGCTCTGGTCCTTGTGCGTCTATATGTAAGTCTCCTTTGGTTCCTGCTTGCCAATGTGAGCCAAACGCTTTAAATACATATATTGGTTTAACATATCCATTTAAGGCCTTATGAATACCATTAGACTTTTTTCCATATTTAATAAGCAAATTCATAACCGTTGGATTATATGGAAATGCCGTTCCGCCATACCTTTTTTTATAATATTCTGGATATGGATTAGTTTCAGAAGGATTTTTCATTTCATCAATCAAAACCTTGGCGTCTTGGCTATCAATAAAATTTTCAATAACTGTTATTCTATGCATATTAATCCACCTTTTTTAAATCTTTAATAAATCTACTTCCATTATGACGATCAAACTTAGAATCTGTTCTCCTATATGCTACGTCATTTGGATTAAATGGCAAGAATGACAAAGACCTAAAATCAAAATTATGGAAATTACAAAAATTATCTATAATTTTTTTATCAACTTCGCCAACAATATTATTTGACGAATTTTTAAATAATTCTAAGGCTTTGTTGTAATTGTGATATCTAGAAAATGTAAGGTGGTAATTAAAATCTTCTAGTGTTGTTTTTCCATCTATCGAAACAACATCTTGTGGAGCAGCATAAATTTCAATACTATCTCTAAAATATTGTAACGATAAAATTTCTTCTTCTCCATAATATTTTAACCAGCCTGGTAAATGATATTCTCCTAAAGAACTATTCTTCATCATAATTACATTACCAAAAATAAAATTTCTATCTATAAAGTTTGTTAACGTAAAGTCGGATATGTCTGATAATTGTTTTTTAATAAAAAATTGGTCCTTTTTTTCTATTTTTACCTGTTTGTCACCTGAAACAATTATATTTTTTCCTTGTACAAAATTTATTAACTTTAAATCCCAATCTTGTTCTACCATTGTTCCAGGAGTTATAGTTAAATGATATCTTCCTCCAAAGGTTACTTTTAGCCTATTATCTTTATAGGCAACAGCCCCTTCTATGTCATCCCAAGGAATGTAGACATAGGCCCCGTTGCTATTATCATAAGAATTAATTAGGTCTTCTAGCAATTTATGCCTATTTGGACCATTTTGATCATGCCAATGAACAAACAAAAATACCTTACCAGACCATTTTTTCATTAAATTTTCTAAAGTTTTAATTGCATCTTTATTTCTGTATGAATACATAACAACATTAATACTATCTATAGAATTATTTTGTTTTTCTGCTTTTTCTTCTTTAGTTAATTTAGAAAGATCACTCATTTGTACTCCTTTTTTTGCCAAACGTCTTCTTTATAATAACCAGTTACCATTGTTCTTCTTTTTTCAGCCTTAAATTCTTCCTCTTGTATAGACTGAGCATCAGTTTTTATTTCTAGTTCCCATTCATCTCTTTTAAATGGAATAAATTGCATGATTGGTGTTCCTTTTGGAATTGTACCGATAAAGTCTCGCTTTAAGAAAAATGAAAAAAATACTGGAAGGCCCCAAATATCGGAATCAACCATTCCAGAAAGAGTATAAAATGGCAAATCATATCTATTCATAGGGTGTGTGACTAAAACAGAATACCCTGGTGGAGTCTGATAAAACCAATTCATTCTGAAACCAAAATGTAGTTGATGACAATTCCCTGGAACTGGAATTTGTAGAGTTGGTCTTTTATCAACCAACATAACATCGCCTTTCCAAGTTAAAGTTGGGAAGCCATCATCATTTAAAGAAACATGCAAATCATCTTCTAACAAATAATAATAGCCTGACGTCAAAGCATCAAAAAATGGCATACATTTTTTAGTGTCAACTAATGTTCCGTCAGTTCCTATATGATTTACTGGGTTTAAGTTTTTTATATCATTGCTATCCCCGTACAGGGTAAGACTTTTATACCACTCGGGAACCATGGTAATTGCTGGAACTGGTGCGGTATATTTATCTTTAAAATGTTCCAAAGATGGAACAAAAGTTATTTTTTTTAAATCGCTCATCTGTATTCCTTTTTTTGTCTTAAGTTATCTCTGTAAAAATTTTTAAACTTACTTCTAACTGATAACCTTTGTTTACTTATTGTGCTCATAGACTCTTTAATCTCAACAATTTCCATTTCATGTTTATCTCTTTTGAATGGTATTACTTGAACTAATGGAGTTCCTCTTTCAATTATTCCTTTAAAATCTTTTTCAATATACATGGATAAATGTCCGTCGCTTATAAAATTATCAGTATCTATTATTGCTGAAAACGCTTGAAATGGAAGACTATCTCTATGAATTGGATGTGTAAACAAACAACTGTATCCTTTTTGCGTACCGACGGACCAAAAAGGTAGCACTCTAAAAATTTCTTTATGATATTTTTTTTCATCTCTTGGATAATGAGAAACTTGTTCTGGACTATGTGAAGAGATTAAATCTCTTTTTAACATTTTCATGTTTTCTGGAACAGACCAAATAATTTTTTCTGGATTTGTTGCATCTACATATACATCACATGGAAAATAAATTATGTATCCACTATTTAAAGCATCAAATATTGGCATGCATCTTTTTATTGTTGATGCTGAAAATCCTTTTTTAAGAAAATCTTCTTCGTTGCCTCCATAGGCTGGCTGTTTTTTATACCAATCTGGCATATTTTTAGATGCAGGGGTTGGTTCTAAAGTTATTTCCTTTGTTTCTTGATTAAATGGATAAAATTTTATCTTTGCCATAAAACTCCTTTATCTTATTTACCATTATATCATCACAAGCAAACTTTATCAAGTATGCAGGTTGCTGCCTTTTTATTCTACCACATTCTTCATCCAACATGTGGCTTCCCGTATCTTTAAACTTAAAAAATAACAAAAGTGGCTCTATTTTTTCTTGTAATGTTTTTTTGCTTTTATAAAAAAAACTATAGAAATAAAATGGAGATTCTAGTACTGGTAATATTTCTATATCTATATTTTCTTCATCAATAAACCAAGGCATAGCCCAATTAAACACTTGATCAAAACACCCTATTTTTTTTTCTTTTTCTTCTTTAGACAAATAAAACTGCCTTACATGAATTTTTTCAGTTGCGATTAAAGATAGAGAGTTTGTTTTTTTTAATAAAAAAATTTCAGCAAAGTTTTCTTGACATAAGGTTACAACGTTGTTGCTAATAGAAACTAATTTTGGGGGTGGACATAGTTTATAAATATATTTATTTATTGGCTTAATTATTGAATTTTTATATTCAGTTTTTAATACTTCGTTGTAGTTTAGCCAATCTGGCCTAACATTTGATCTTTCATTAACAAATAAAAATGATTTATCAAAAGATTTTTGCCAAATATTAAAATCAAAACTAGACATTTTTACCACATACAACTTTGGTTTTATATGTTTTTTCCCATGCCAATATATCTTTTTCGTCATTTAACAATGGCTGCCCTTTAATATTTAAACTAGTATTTAATAATACTGGAACCCCCGTAAGTGCATACCAGTTAGACAAAACTTCGTGCAAACCAGGATGTTGATCTTTGTTTACTGTTTGTACTCTTGACGTTCCGTCTTTATGGACCACTGCAGGAATTTTATCTGGCTGTAAACACTTTACTGCATACTGCATATATGGAGATGTAAAGTTCATGTCAAACCATTTATTAGCATGTTCTTCTAAGACTACTGGAGCAAATGGTCTAAAAAGTTCTCTTTGTTTAATTAAATTGACTTTGTCCTTAATTAAAGGATCCCTTGGATCTGCTAGGATGCTTCTGTTTCCTAGTGCCCTTGGTCCATATTCTGCTCTGCCGACCGCAACCGCTGCTACTTTATTTTTAATTAACTCTGTAATTATTTCTGATACTGGATAAGTCCCGCCCAAATCATAGCCTAGATAAGGATTTTGCCATTTAATATGTTTTCCATATGATGCAACTGCAGCACCTAATGAACTTCCAGAATCTCCAGGATTTGGCATGATCCAAACATCATCAAATATATCCCACAATCTTGTATTGGCAGAACAGTTTAATGCACAACCACCCATAAATACTAACTCGGTTTTTCCTGTAATGGTTCTTGCCATTTTCATGAATTCCATAAGTCTAAGTTCATATACTTTTTGAACTGCTGCAGCAATATCAAACTTATCCTGTTCTGTTACCCAGCCCCAGTCAGTAATGCCTTTGTGAAAATTATATTTTTGTTTGTTGTGCTCTGGAAAATAATCTCTTACTTTATTGTAATATTTGTTTGCATCCCCATAGGCTGCCATACCCATAAAAATATATTCTTCTTCGTTTGGTTTTAAGCCAACTAATTGTGTAAATGCTGAATAAAATAAACCAAAACTAAAGGGGTAATTTTTTTTGTAAACTTGTTTAATACTTGAGTCATCTCCTACCCATATAGTAGAGGTGTTGTACTCGCCAATAGCATCTAAAACAACAATAACAGCATCACGAAATGGGCTTGTGTAGTAGCCTGCTGCTGCGTGTGAATAGTGATGGCTAAATGATTCTCTTGGCACCCACCTTAAATCTTTTCTGTTTAGATAGTTTGGCTTGCCACCACCAAATCCACCTTTTAGCAATATTCTAGATTTTTTTAACCAACGATTTTCATAATAGGCTATGCGATCTGGCTTTCCATACTGAAGTGCACAATCAATTAGTTCATCATTAGTAAACCAGTCATTTTTTTGTTTACTGAAGCGTTCTGCGTGTGCAGCAAATACTAACTCTCCATTTCTTAACAAAGACACAGATGCATCATGAGTTGTTTCATTAATTCCTAAAATTATCATTAACTAATAACTCTCAATACAACTTGACAAGGGTCTCCTCCATCTGACCATTCTTGTTCTTCTTCTTCAGTCATATATGGGTCTCCATCGTGTGTGTTGCAAAATGGAGGAGTTATCCATTTTCTATTAATTCCATTTTCTAGCCAAATTTCAAATTCTTGAATATTTGCTAACTCTTCTTTTTCTTCTTTAAAGATATCACTCATTATGCACTCACCGTATCTATTGGCCCTTTACATGAAGGGGAGTATTCTATTGCTGATGCAACTGCTTGTCTTACTCTATTTCTAGGATTTTTTTGTTTTTGTGTTGAGTATAAGGATCCATAGGCATACCCCGATCCAGACCCCATACACAAGAATGGTTGTTGATATTCTGTTAAAGACATGTCTATTGCATTGTGTTCAAATATTCTTCCACGAATACAAATAATCATGCCAAAATCAGCATCTTTGGTTGTATCTACCCACCATTCTTCATAAAATTTACGTAATGACTTGATAAATTTTGTATACATAAACTTATCTAAATTTCCTTCTGGTAGTGGTGGTTTGAAGTTATGCCTAATTCTTTCCCCATCCATTGTTCCAGCATATCCAAAAAGATATGGTCCAGTTTTCCAAACTTTGGGGGCGACAATAGACATTATATTATCGTCATCAGAGGCACCACGATCTCCTGCCATATAGACTTTACCATCTTGTTTAACGACAGCAATGATTGTCATAGGCTCCCCTTTACTTTTTCTATTTAAGTATACCAAAAAATTTTGGCTAGTCAAGCACTATTATTTTATAGTTTGTCCACATGCTGAGCATGTTTTTGGTTTAGCAGTACCCTTTTTTACAGGGGCTGCTGGTGTTTTTGATGCAGAGGCACCAAATTTAGGCCTGCCAAAACCCACAATAGAAATAAGAATTCCTTTTTTATTTTTCTTGTAAGCACGAAGTTTTTTACAAACCTCTCCACCATTACGTTGGCTACCTTTAGGATCTCCAGATGTATTTCCTTCAACACACCAGACTGTCCCATCTTCATTATCTTTAACAACAATTGCTACATGGGATATTCTATCTACCCCGTCAGATGGAAAATCAAAGTATGCAATATCTCCTGGCTCTGGATCTGCAACATCTACGTCAATCCATTGTCCAGACTTCTTAAATGCTGCTGCTCCACCAGGGGTATAAACGGTATTAGGAATTTTTACTCCTGCTTCATTACCACACCAATTAACAAAACTTCCGCACCACGGTTGGAAATTGGCTTTGGCATATGCTCCATACTTTGTTTCATTATCTTTAGGACCTTCAACAGTTCCTACTTCTGCAGTGGCAACTTCAATAAGTCGTGCTGCTGTACCTTGCTCCGCCATTATTTAACCTTTTTTCCAAATTTAGCCCAGGCTCTTTCATGTAAAAAGAAACCTAATATTTCACATCCTGTATAAATTATTGCAAATGTGCCAGCATATTCCCAATGGGCTTCCCCAGTAATAGCCTTTTCAAAAAAATAAACTAACGTTCCAACAAATCCAATATGGACTAATGGCCAAGTAACTGATTTATAAATACTTCTTTTTTTGCTATCTGATTTTTTTTTAGACATTATTTATCCCAATCTGTATCAATAGGTTGTTCTTCTGGCATTGCTCCGTCAGGCTTATTTAATCTTCGTGCCTTTGCTTCATCAATTTCTGATTCAAGTTTTTTATCTGCTAATGTATTTTTAGAATCCATTTCTTTATTAGACAACTGTGCATCCATAATATCTTTTGCACCAGATTGACCAATTAAAATACCTGCAAGTGTTCCAGTAATAAATGTTGCTACGCTACCAAGAACGTTAAAAAACATTTTGTCATTTTCAGATTGACCAGTTAATGGTTGCTCAACAAAAACGAGGGCATACAAAATACCCATTGTTGTAAAAAATAAAATTGCCCCTAAAGTAAGACCTAATACAAACTTTAATAAACCATCTAGTTCTGCTTGCGTTCTACGTTTACTCATTGTCAGTTTCCTTTACTAAATCTTTTGTACATGTACCGCTTGCCTCACACTCTGGTGGAAGGCACTTTGCTTCTTTCCAGTTTGCTGGGTCCTGACAGGAATACCTGTAGCGACTTGAACAAGCAGAAAGGCTCATTACAAGTATACCGCAAAGTAGGGCTGAGGTCAACTTTCTCATATTAATATTATACTACACATTAAGATAATGTTTTATAGTATTATTAATAGGATAGTATTATTACTCTTCCCCTTTTTCACGAATGCCCATAGTTAGAAACCATAGGGCTACTGAGGCTATAGTTACATATCCTACTACTGTTTTTGCGCTGCCCTCAAGTACTACCCAGGCTACGAAAAACCCTAGGAATGTAAAGTTTTCGTTTAGGGCTGCCATGCCCCATTTTTTTAACCATTTCATTTTATTTCCTCCTTCTTGATGCAGTTCCAACTATCACTTGGCCAGCAATGATTGTTACAACTACAATATCTTCCGATTTTTCACGTTCTGGAATAGACATATCTGCTCCGATGTTAAGCAAGGCTTTCCCTAACTCGCATTTTTGCTCTTCTGTCAAACCTTCTATTGCTTGTTCTGGATTAAAACACCCAGCAATTGCTTCTGCTAGTGCTGCTGGACTTTCTAAAACAAGTAATGCTGAAGCAACTTCTGCCTGAATAACTACAGGATTACCATTTGCATCTTCTCTTACCTCTACTGGGATTGTAGGAGGAAGATCACGATATTCAAGTCCCGCTGCTTCTATGTTGGCAGCAGTTACAGGTGCTCCTTCTGCTGATTCTACTAATACATCTGAAACTAAATCTTTTTCTGCTAAAGTAAATTTGCCGTCTTCAGATAAGGCTTCAGATAAATTAACAACTTCTGCAGTTGTTATTTCTCCATCTGCAGAAAGCATTTCTGTAATAAATTCTGCTTC
>Ga0164293_10000330_pt1 | contig 36191 bp, 45 predicted proteins | sample GEODES118metaG_FD_111487 | JGI IMG/M metagenome (GOLD analysis project Ga0164293, IMG submission 111487) | Eutrophic lake water microbial communities from Lake Mendota, Wisconsin, USA - GEODES118 metaG | ecosystem: Environmental > Aquatic > Freshwater > Lake | place: USA: Lake Mendota...
ATACGTCGTCATAGCAGTATTCATACTGAGCGAATCAACCATATCTATTCTAAAATTCATTTAATTTATGGAGATATGACTGATCAAACCAGTTTACAAAATGTATTTAATACTATAATTAATGAAGTAGGTAGTGAATTTGAACGTTTTGAAATATATAATTTAGCAGCACAAAGTCATGTTAAAGTTAGTTTTGAAGTTCCAGAATATACTGGACAAGTTGATGCGTTAGGAACCTTGCGATTATTAGAAACAATATTGAAATCTGGTTTAAAAGATAAAATAAGATTTTATCAAGCATCAACTAGTGAATTATATGGAAAAGTATTAGAAACTCCTCAAACGGAACTTACCCCATTTAATCCACAAAGTCCATATGCTATTGCTAAATTATATGGATATTGGATGGTAAAAAACTACAGAGAGAGCTATAATTTATTCGCTTGTAATGGTATTCTATTTAATCATACAAGTCCAAGAAGAGGAGAAACATTTGTATGTAGAAAAATTACAAAAGCTGTTGCGGCTATTGTTGCCGGTAAAGAAGATTGTATGTATCTAGGTAATTTAAATAGTAAGCGTGATTTAGGTCATGCTAGAGACTATGTTTATGGAATGTGGTTAATGTTACAAAATACTAATCCAGTAGATTATGTTTTAAGCACTGGAGAAACATATAGTATTCGTGAATTAGTTCAATTCGCATTTAGTGTTTATGGTAAAACAGTTGAATGGCGTGGAGAAGGATTAGAAGAAGAAGGAGTTATAGGCGATCATGTAGTTGTCCGGGTGAAGTCTAAATATTTTAGACCAGCAGAAGTAGATTTATTATTGGGTGATTCTACAAAAGCACGTAATGAACTAGGATGGAATACAAATTATACAATAAAACAATTACTTAGTGAAATGGTTGTAAGTGATGCGAAACAATATCAAAAATAAATTATTTTTTTCCAAAAATATTTAAATAATGCCAGTCTAAAAATTGTGAATTATGATTTGAATATTTAGAATATAACTTACCTATTTGATTTTGTATTACTAAATTATAATGAATAATTTTGTTATTTATTTGTATAATACCCTGCTGATTAACTCCGACGTATCCCACGTCATAAATACTATGACACATTTTACATAAAAACTGAACATTTTCTATATTTTGTAGTTCTGCTTGATTTAAAACAAATCGAGGCTTAAGATGAGCCATATCTAATAATTCGGGAGGTAGTTTATTTAAACACATACTACAATGACAGCCACCATATTCATGTATATATTTATTTAATAAGTATTTTCTAAATTTTTGACATTCTGGTCGGGCTGATGAAAAATATCGTAAAAACATATTTTTTATACTATATGTAAAATCTTATATAAAAATAATTTTCTGTTAGTTTTATATAAATAGGATTTTATGGATTATCATATTCAATATATGTCATTATATAATTTAATTGAAGAATATAGTGAATTTCGAGAAAAAATAATCAAGTCTTATATACAACTTATCCAACAATTATCAAATACTACTAGTTATAATATAGATAAATTTCAAACAAATCTAGAATTAATTAATAAATGCGGTATTATTTATATAGCTTATAATCATTTACCTCCTGATGATGATTTCATGATAGTCGGTTCAGGAACCTGTTATTTAGAACCAAAAATAATACATGATTATATGAATGTCGGACATATTGAAGATATTGTGGTACATGCTAACTTTAGAGGAAGAGGTATTGCTAAAAATATATTGGACAATTTAAAAAAATATGCTGAAAATACCAATTGTTACAAGATTATTTTAGATTGTAATGAAAATCTTGTAAAAATGTATTCGAAATATGAATATAACGTAAAAGGTGTTCAAATGGCAATTTACTTTTAGTTAATCTACAGTGACTACTTTTGCTAAATTTCTTGGCATATCCGGATTAATTCCTTTTAGGATACTCATATGATATGATAATAATTGAAGAGCAATAACTGATAATAAACCTGTCATTGTTTTATTTATTGGTAATTTTATGGATAAATCATCATTCTCATCTGTATTTTCACTAATTTCTATTACATATGCTTCTCTGGTCTTTACTTCTTCTATTAAACTATAAATAAAATGGTCCTTCTTTTTATACAAAATAATTACTGGTGTATTGTTTTCAAGCAAAGCAAAAGGTCCATGTTTTAATGATGTAATATAAAATCCTTCCGCATGAATATAAGCTATTTCTTTGATTTTTAGGGCACCTTCTAGAGCACTTCCATATAATTCATCTTTACCTAATAAAAATATACTTTTTGTATTATGATTAATGATATGTTCAGCAATATGTTTAATTTTGTTTTCTAATAATATAACAGAAGTAATATCATTTGCTAATGTTGTTAAATCATTTATAAATTTTTTTTTTAATTCTAAATCTAAATTATTATTTAATTGAGATTTATATATTGCTAATAATAAACAAGATATGATTTGATATGTACACGATTTTGTAGAAGCAACCGCATTTTCTCTGCCACAATTTGTATATATATTATCAATTGTTCTTCTGGATATTAATGAACCAATGACATTAATGATACCCAAAATTTTAATTTCATTTTCATAATTATTATCATTCATGTAAAAGTTTTTTTTCCTATTTAATGAATATTCTCTACAAATATTAGCTGCTAAATTTAAATCACGTGTTTCTCCAGATTGGGAAATTAATACAATTAATAAATCTTTTTCTGGATTTTGAATGGATTCTAAATGTGCTTTGGTAAATTCGCCACCATCAAATACATTCACAAATTCAAAAGATCTAGTATATCGAAAATAGTTTGACGCTATAATTCCAGCATAATATGAACTGCCACAAGCAATAATATATAAATATTTACATTTTTTTATAAATTCAAAATTAAAATAAATATTATTATTATCATATCGTAATTGATTGGTAACTGGGTCATTTAAAACTGATAATTTTTGCTGATCATCAATTTCTTTACGCATCCAATGTAAGTAATTATTAGGTAAAGTAATATCATTATCTTCTAATTTTAGAAGTGGTAATTCTTTATATTCACCTATAATTTCAATTTGGCCCTTATTATCAATATATCCATATGTTTTATCTCGTAATAAATAATACGTATTTACCATATTCATAAAACCACTGGGCTCAGACGTTAATATAATTGATTCATTGTTTTTACCAATTAATAAAGGATTTTCATTTTTAATAAAATAACATTTTTCGGGTTGGTCTATAAAATATATAATACATGCCCATGTACCTTCCATAATTGTAGTGATTTCTTTTAATACTTCTAAAATTATATTTTGTGATAAGTCTTTATTATCTTTACATTTTTGTTTATAAAAATACTCTACTAAATTAACAATTACTTCTGTGTCTGTTTTACTAGTAAAAACATAATCTCTTAAATATGTGGTTTTTAAATATTCATAATTTGAAATAATACCATTATGAACAATATTAAATTTTTGATGATTACTACGATGTGGATGAGAATTTTCATCTGTTTTACCACCATGTGTAGCCCATCGAGTATGTCCTAATCCAATCATAAAATTATTATCATAGTTTTGAATATTTTTATGTAATAATTTAAAAATATCAACTTCATCACTATTATTTATTTTTTCACCATCTATACCATATTTTAAAATAATATCACTATTTTCTGTATCATTTAGATACATTCCACACGAATCATATCCCCTATTTTTTAATAATTGTAGAGCATTATAAACAATCTGAATTATTTTAATATCTATACAATTTTTATTTATTTTTAAACACCCAAATATACCACACATATATATATAGTTTTATAATATAATTTAAATAATAAACCTAAGTGTAAAGGTTATATGTAATTTATATTAGTTATTCATGATTTTTTTTGTTCTAAACATTAAGACCATACTGCTCGACTAATATCTTTTTGACCAACAGCAGTTCCCTGTATGCGCGGAATGATTTCCAACTCGGAACCTTCTATAACACCAGAACTTGTTAAGGTATTTTCATCACTTAATTCGCGCAATTGCCTTTCAGATATACTTCCAAGTTGTGAAGATTGAGGGATAACTAACATAATTCGTACGGATGGTAAATTCAAATCTTTAGCAATCTGCGTTTTTAGAGCGGCTATTGTCATGTCGCCATTAACTTCAAGTTTCTTATATTTATTCGGTTTGATTATGCTTCTGATTGTAATTTCGAAACCACCTTTCATCATTCTAGGTTCATTGCGATTACGTCTGGAACGAAGTCTTCGTCTACTTTTTTTTATTGAATATTTCATATAATGGTTATATCATTACTTTTTATTTTTTTTATGAAATAGATTTATAAACAAAAGAATATACACTATTATTATTTTCTAATATTTGGATAATGTAAGTTAAACCATTCTATAGTTTCTTTTATACCTTTTTCTAATGGAGTAAATGTAAGATTTGGCATGAGTTGTAATAAACGATTAGGACAAGCCGTTTTCATTTTTTGACCGTCATTATGACTCGTTGATATTTCAGAAGGAATAACATTCTCAATCCCACATAATTTACAAATTATTTTTGCTACTTCTAGTATAGTTATTTCACTGGTTTCTGGTGTAGAACATATTAATAATTGTTCAGTGATATTTTCTAAAACGATTCTAACAATTATATTAGCTAAATCATAAGAATATATAAATTGTCGTTTTGGTAAACCAGTGCCTAAAATTACAAATGGTTCATTTGCTGAATTAGTAGAATGATTAAATGCTTTATAGATTAATCCTGGAATAACATGACTATCATGTAAATTAAAATTATCATGTGGTCCATAAATATTAGTAGGTATAATACATTGATAGTGATAACCAGGTGTTTCATTATATAAACGACACTGAACTTCCATAATTCGTTTCGCATATGCATATCCATAATTTGAATGATGGGGTTCTCCTAAATGTAAATCATTTTCTGTTACAACACGATTTAAACCATCTGGAAAAATACATGTACTAAGACAACATATTACTCTTTTAATTTGTAGTCGATACGCATTTTCTAAAACATTATAATTCATTATCATATTACTATTAAACATTTCTAATCTATTTTCATTATTTTTAAAAAGACCACCAACGTTTGCCGCTAAATGTATAATAATATCTGGATTTATTTTTTTGAAAAGTTCATGAACTCTATTAAAATCGTTCAGGTCACAATCTTTCGAACTTACATATATCCAATTAGGTTGTAAACTTTTTATTGCGGACCCAACAAGACCCGTTCCACCCGTGACTAAAACATTCATTATGATATAATTTATATAGTAATATTAATTATATATAATTATTTTTTTATACAGAAAAACTAAGATTAGCACGACAATTAGGACATGTGTTATTCATTAATTTCCATTTATTAATACATTCGATATGAAAATAATGATTACAATCTGTTTTTGTCCAATTTGTATTGTTTGAGCTATTCATACAAATACTACATTCTTCTAATATATTTATAATCGGTATTGTTATTTTATTTATATAAATATTTTGTTTAACTTGACAGTATAAGCAAGGTATTATACCAATGATAATTACTATTAAAAATACAGATTTTAAAATACAAGTTATTTTAATAAATAGTAAAGCACCACTATATAACAAAGTTATGTTAGTAAATTTAAAAACATTTTGGATATCTAATAGAGTAATAATTAAAGAACATATATATTGACCAAATATTGCGATTTCACGGATATAATATTTACGCAAACCTATATTTTTTTTCCATTCTATATATAGATGAACATTACTAAAATATTTATTATAGTTTATATACACTTTGTAAATATAATGTGATAAATCTATAATATATATTATATCAAAAAAAATGTATATTAAAAAAAATATTGAATTCATATTAAAATATGGATAGGAATAATAAATAGTAGTAATAAAATATAATAAACAACAAAGTCTAAAAAAAAGTGTTAATTTGTTACAAAATGTATTTTTTTGTATGTAATATTCTGTATTCATTTTTCATATTAATATAAAAGCATATTTATTTTTTAAGTATATTATGATATAAAGAAGTTCTATAAAATGTTTAGTAAATTATTTATAAATAATAACATGATGGATATCATAAAAGAATTAGATACAGGGGATATTATTTTATATCAAACAAGCTTTTGGTATTCCCGTTTAATTGAATATTTTACATGTTCACAATATAGTCATATTAGTATCGTATTAAAAAATCCAACTTGGTTAGATCCAACTTTAACGGATGAATATTATCTATTTGAAAGTGGTGGTGAAGTTTTTCCGGATGCTATTCATAATAAAAAAGTCTTTGGAGTTCAAATTATTTCATTTGATAAAGTTTTCGATGAGTATAAAAATAAAAACTATGGACATTTATATTATAGAAAACTGAAAACAGATATTAATAAAGAAGAAATACAAAAAAAAATAAAACATATTTATAAACTTATACAAGGAGAACCATATGATATAGATCCATGTGATTGGCTAGCAGCTTTAAAAGATTTAAATGAGCCATTAGATAAAATAAGTGGATATGAAAAAAAAAATACATTTTGGTGTAGTGCCTTAGTTGCTTATGTTTATTCATTATTGGGTTTTTTAGATAAAAATATTCCATGGACTATTATTAGTCCAAGTGATTTTTGTTATTATAATAAAAGATTAAAATATATTAATTGTAGTTTAGATAAAGATAAATTGTTAGTATAAATTAAAAAAATATATAATAGAATATATATAATGGATTATTTAAATAATATTAAATCTACCATTTCTGGTCAGGCAGATGCGGTTTATAACAACAAACCAGCTTTTTATAGTTTAATAGTTGTAGTTATTATTGTTGTATTAGTATTATTAGTTCGTAAATATAATGATATTGTAAAGAGAGAAAGAATGGAACCGATATTTATTCGTAATGTTAAGAAAGCAGATGAACGTATTCAAGTTAGTGATGATTTTATACCTGCCCCTGTTGATGGAACTGGTTTTACCTATTCAACCTGGTTATATGTCAATAATTGGTCTAAAAATTTAAATAGATTCAAACATGTATTTAGTAAAGGAGATATTGATTTTAAGAGCACCGCTCCTGGAGTTTGGATGTTACCTAATATTAATTCAATTGCTATAATAATGGATACAGTTGATAGAACTAAGGGAAGTGAAAATATAATTGAAAATAAAAATATGGTTCCAAAAGATTTTACTAATATTGGTGTGAAAGGGTCTAAAATTCCCAATCAAACAGAATCTACCTGTAAAGGATTTTTATCAGTTGATGATTCAGCACAACAAGCCGCTTTTTTGAATGATACTAAGGAATGTTTTATATATCCAAATAGCAAACAATTAGAAGCGAGTAATGTAGCTACTAGTTGGACCAAAAGAAATAAAAATATAAGTAGTATGGATCCTAGAGTAAATAAGGATATAATATATGATGATAATAATTGTGTTATCGTTGAGAATATTCCATTACAACGTTGGTTTCACTTAGTTATAGTAGCCCATGATACTGCTCTAGAAATATATATTGATGGTAAATTGTATAAAACAAGTGTATTAAAATCTATTCCAAAAGTGAATTCATTGCCTTTGTATGCTAATTTAGACGGAGGTTTTGATGGACTAATTAATGAATTAAGATATTATCCTTATGCTTTAAAATATATAGATGTTTATAGTATGTATGCTCGTGGTCCTACACCTTTTTATTTTATGTATTTATTTAGAGGAAAGACGGAAATTTATCAACAAAAGATAAATAATTTTAAGAGTAGAGCAAATGATATATTAATGAATGCGGCAAATGCTACAGAAAATTTGCCGGGTATTTGCTAAATAATCTTCTCTATAGAATATATATGCCTTCTATAGAAGAATTATCTCAATATAATACATTTCTTCCTTTATTAATCAAAATTATAGTGACTATATTTTTATTGTATCTCATTTCATTATTATTGATTTCTTATTTTGGACTTATTAAGAGTTCTCCTGTTTTAATTTCCAATACAGTCTCAACAATGCAGCCGATTGTAATACCAAGTAGTAGATTACCATTAAGTGAAATAGATGCCGGTTTAAGTTGGACATTAGTAAATTGGTTATATATAGAAGATTGGAATTATCGATTTGGTCAAAAAAAGATGATTATTGATTGGGGTGATAATCTACAAATGTATTTTGAAGAAAAAACAAATGATTTAGTAATTGAAATTACTACAATTCCATTAATGAAAAGGGAACGTATTATACAAAAAAATATACCATTACAACGGTGGATATGTTTAATTTTAGTTTTAGATAATCGTCAACTAGATTTATTTATGGACAATAAATTAGTTCAAAGTATTCAATTAGATTATGTGCCAATGTACATTAGTGAAGAAATGAATTTATTTACAGGCGGTGGTTTTCGAGGAAAATATGGCTATTTACAATATTTATCATATAGAATACCTCAATTTGGTATTAATCATTTTCAACAAGTTGGTAAAAAATTAAATAATAGTAGTTTGATATATAATTTTTATAATACCTTTATGTTTGCTATTTTATTTGGTTTTAAAAATTCATTTCACAATATGTTAATTATATTAAATCGCCGTTTTAAAAATATAAATACATTATCGGTTGATATTATTAGTGGTATTTATAATTGGATTCGTAATTTTATAAGAAGACTAATTGAATATATTGGACATCTTATCTCATAGTTATATATATGACTCATTTAAAAGTTTTATTAAAATTTTTAATAATAATAGCATTGATATTATCATTACTAATAATAAGCACATTTTTACGAAATATTGGTATGAAATCTAAATTATTATCAATAACGAATGAATTATGGACAGATTTTGGAGTATATTTAACTCATCCTACTAAAAGTTTTTCTTCTGAAATGGCTGTTCCTTTGGAATATAGGTTATTTCAACAACCAACGAAATGTTTTAGTTGTGAAAGACAATTAAAAGCACAACATGGATTGAATCCTAATTATTTATATAAAGCCGGTCCTACAAAATGTTTTAGTTGTGAGAGACAAATATTAAATCTAAACAGACAATAAACCAGATTTTGAAGTATCGGTTTTTAAGTTTTTTAATATTTGACTAACAGATTCTAATTTGTGCTCTTCAATAACTTTCTTAAATTTTTCATGAGTATTAATTGTTGGATATGATTGTTTTGGTACAATGCCATAATAATAAATACCATCGGACATTCTTTTTTTCTTTAAACCCATATGAAGTAAAATATTACTTAGTTCCTTACTAAGTTTCATTTTATCTTTATCAAAATATTGTAATTCTAAAATAATTTTGCCTAATATTTCATTCGCCTTCTGCATATTTTTAGGGTCATTATCTATTTGATAGTTTTCTCGAATAAATGCTTCAATTTCATTATTAATAATATCTTTCTTTTTATCATTATTAATATCAAATAGACTTTCAAAACTATTTATTTTTTTCATTATTATTTCATTACTTTCGAAATCCCGTTTGTGAAAATAGTTTTTAATATTATCAAGTTCTTTTTTATCTAATTTACTATATTCTTTTATCAATTCGAAATCTTTAAAATTTTTAGTTAAATATTGTATATGAATTATATCTTCATTTTCAATAACAATACCTATGTTTTGTGAAATAGAATAAATTATAGCACACTTATTAAAATTATCTGGATTATTAATAAATTCATCTGCTTTCCAAGAATAATATTTTATAGGTATACTTTCAGATAATACTTTTATATCAGGTACTGGATTAACAATATTTTCAGAAACTTCATAATGATTGTATGGTAATACAGTATATGTTGACTCTGTATGATTTATATTATTTAATGATTCATGATTTAATATATTTTTTTCCAATCGTGTTGACATATTCGTTTGTTCTCTCATGTCCAAACAGATACTTTTTTTTCCTTTATCATCAAGATGTGAATTATCGTCATACTTTAATATTTTAAAATTTTCCAACAATTGATTATGTAAAACATGATTTACTAATAAATCATTTAATTTTATAAAAAAATCATCTATTGTATTCATTTTACTGTGAATAGTAAATGTTAAAATCTTACTTTTGAAAACAGTATGTAAATACTCAATAATTTTTCCTTTTATATGTAAACTACTTACATTTTTATAATTAATTTCATAATCATCAATATCAATTTCCTTATATAATTTTTCTAAAAATGATAAAAAATTGTTTTCAACTAATGGTAAAATTGTATAGTTTCCATGTGTTCGATTTAATACAACATAAATCTTACCAAATTGATTTTCTTGATCAGTTAAAATAGATGTAGTATTCATTATGTATATTATACAATGTATATACATAATAATTATACATTTTAAACGCAGAAAATTATATTTTTTTGCGAGAAATTCTTCTATTTTTTTTGTATTTTTTAGTAGATCTCCTTCTTCCCCCCATCAAAGAACATCCATATCCTTTTCCCTCTTCATCACATTTTGGAAGAACTGGATTCGTATGAGCTTGAGATAATGAAGATGAAGCCGAAGATGGAGAAGACATGGCTGAACTTGGAGCAGCACTAGCGGATATTCCTGGAATAGTTGGAGAAGTGAAGAATGCTCTTGGACTTACACCAACAAAATTAATTAATTTGCCTTCTCTTTTATATAGTTGAACAGTTCCTAATTTAGTACCAACGTCATCTACCATGTTATCCTGAATGACTGTAGTAAAAATACGTAGTAAATACCCGTCTAGTAAAGTGTTATTTGGTTCATTTAATATATGTAGTATCCATTCCATTTGAAATGATTGTTTTGTTGGCATTTTAAATTCGCGTTGCACTATCATATGATCCATTGAACATACATAGTCAATCACTTTTCTAATAAATATAATTTGTTTTGCTTGAAAAGCAGCTTGATTTTCTCCCCTTTTAGGCATTATTAATGTATCTAGTTCATCACGAAAATCATTACGTTGTTTAAAAGCAGCAGTTTGTTCCGCTTTAGATAAATGTTCATCTCCACTAAAATATTCATCGGGGTCTCTTAAATCCACTTGACTTACTCTTCCAAAATCAATAACATATGGAATATATTTACCATCACGATTTTTTATTAATATATTATCTGTGTGTAAATCATAATGTAGTAATCCATTAAATAAATACAATCCAACTACTTTTGATAAACAATTGATATATATATCAGTCAACATTCCAGCATTAGCTGGTTCTGATACAAAAGTACCTAATGTTACTGAATTATTTAGAAAAGGCATGACTAACATTCCTAATCTATTTGCGGGGTCTTGAATTACACTTATTAGATAATCAATAACTTCTTCGTCAAGTGAACCAGGTGCAACTTTTGTTTTCAAAAATGTTAAAAAATGAGTGCCTATAGGATTTTCAAATAAAGAAAAATCAATAACTGATGGACTGAAATTAGGAGTGCTAGATAATGTAGATAATTCCCAAATTCTAGCTTGAATTTTGGCTTCATTCATGAAGCTATTCATACTTTCAGAAGATTTGTCTCTTTTACGAAATTCAGGTAAATCTTCATCATTATCTTTTGTTATTATTACTAATTTTATTAAATAATCTTGTATCTTAGGCTCTTGTAAGTATCTCCAATATCTAAATAAACATTTATTTAGATCATTAACATCCAGTTTAAAAATAAATCCCTTAAGTGATTTATAGGTTAATAAACTCAAATTTGATCGCGTGTCACTTACCATATTAACTATTGCTTGACATCTAGATATACTAGGGTCCATTAAAAGAGCACCTCCTTGTAAGAAAGTAATTTTTTCCATTTTATATATATATATATAAATATTATTTTATATTTGAGCAGTTTGAAGTATCCTTACCTCTTTGTCTTTGCCAAACAGGTGTACCAGATATTGTAAATGGTTGATTACCACTTGAATTTCCTATTTGTTTAGATGGACAATAATCTTCTTCAGGTAACATATAAGTACTAACCATAATATCTCTATCTGGATAATAACAATATCTTTGATTACTTTCACAAGCTAAAGTTCCTACTGGACACAAAGGAGCATCATTTTCATTAGGGCAATTATCTCCCGTAGTGACCATTTGATTTCCAATTTGTGTGACAGCATTTCCTATTCGATTCGTCATCTTTGTAAATAAACTAGGACTAACGGATTGAAGTGTATTTAAACTATTTGGTATAGAACCAAAAACACTGAGACTCTCTTGTGGAACACCTGCTAAATCTGCTTCAGTTGGTTTTTGATAACTACGTCCACATATATTTAAATTTTTTAGATTTACAGCAAATATACGAAAATCAAATATAGGATTTCTAGATAATTGAAATATTTCACGACTTGAAAGTGCCTTTGAACGATAGGCCAGTTTACTAATAAATCCTGAAAATCCGCCCATTGGTGTAACTTGTAAATTGCCATCGTTTTGTTTAGCTGGACTAGTTAGATTTCTAGTTTCAGCTAATAATCCATTAATATACAATTCTACACTAACATCATCAACTACAAGAGCAAAATGCGTCCACCTTTTTATAGGAAAATCCTTTAAACGAATTTGACTATTATTTCCATCCTCAGATGTAATCACAACTACTAAATTATTTACAACCGGTTCTAAATAAACTAATGGACAAAATTGGTTTAAAGATTTTGATTTCATAATAATAGGTTTAAACCAAAATATATTATAATCCCATTCAGCAATATATAGATTCATATGATAAGTAAATTCTACTTTATTTCTATTTCTAATAAATTTAACATCTGAAATAGTATCTATTTTTTTAGCATCACGTCCATTATTATAAAAAATAGGATTTTCACGTTTATGTTGAGAATATTTACGCCAAAAATATACAATTATAATAATAAGTATACTAATAGTTATTATTTTTTGAGTATTAGAAGATTCGGCTAAAGAAGCTGATAGTGAATCTTTTAAATTATTTAATTTATCCATATATTGATAGATAAGAAAAAAAGAGGTATAAAGTATATATGAATCTATTTAATAAACTTGATCCTATTGTATTTTTATTATCTTTAGCGATAGGGTTCTTTATAGTATATATTTTTGGACCAAGACCTACAATTTTGTATAAATATCCTACTCCTGATAATGAAAATCAAATTGTATATCAAGATCAAATGGATAATTGTTATAAATACAGTAGTCAAAAAATCCAATGTCCTACAAATAAAAAACTAATTCATGAAATACCTATTCAAATTCATTCATAACTTTAATTTTAGAGCAACATCTTGTAATAATTGGTCTACAAATATGGGAGCAAATCGGTCTACATAACCTGTTCTTTCTACCATTCCATTGATTTCACCTAAATCTGGACGAATACTAAATCCTCCACCTAATTGAAATTGATTGTTTAAAATATCATTGAATAAAAGTCGATCCGTATAGTTTAAACTATTTTCGTTCTTTACTTCAAATAATTCTAATAATTTTAAACGATTTATCATTATACTCACTAAGGAGAAAATATTATTATCTATTTTATAATATATAATGGATCCGAATGTCTGGGGTAAACATGGTTGGATATTTTTACATAGTATAACTATGGCTTATCCTGATAAACCAAGCGAAAAAGATAAACTTAATTATAAAAATTTTTTTCATTTATTAATGTTTGTATTACCATGTGATGTATGTAGGGAACATTTTAAACAATACATATCTGAAATACAGATTGATAATGCATTAGATTCTAAAAAGAAATTAGTAGAGTGGTTAATTAATATACATAATAAAACAAATGAATCATTAGGAAAGCCTGTATTAAATTATATTGATGTAATTGATATATATAAAAATTTATATAGTGAAAGTGAAAAAAATGAAAAAAATATTGAAAAAAAAAATAATAAAAATGAAAATAACTATTATAGTTTGATTGCTATAATATTAGGAATAATTCTGATATCAATATTTATATGGAAGAAGAAGAATGTATTATTTGTTTAGAAATAATTGATAAAAATATTGGTGATTATCGAATAGAATTATGTGATAAATGTAAATATATTATACATATTAGTTGTTGGGAAAATTATATTAAATTTAGGGGAAATAGTTATTGTGTAGTATGTAATAAAGTCATTAATGATGGTAATATAATTCATCAGGTTGAAGTAGAACCAATTCATAATAACATTGTAGAGAATAATCGGAAAAAAACGATACTATATATTATCTTGTTCGTTAGTATTTGTTTTTGTATTTTTATTATTTTTAAGACTGTTTAAACATTGAGAAGGGGTTTTATATAAATTAGTAACACTACAATATAATTTATTTGATAAAGGTACACATGTTTCCTTACCATTAAACTGTGGAAATCTACAATAATATTGATGGTCTAAATTAGGTAAATAATCCCACATTGACCATCGATGAATACGCCAACGTAAATCATTTGGAACCATTGGATTAATACCACTATTATTTTGTTTCTCTTCAAACGCGTTTCTAATTTTACGTTGTAAGTTAATATAATCTCTATAACTTTGTAATGTTGAATAGTAGGTTTTTTGTGGATTAGTAATTAAACTATCAAAATTTTTAATAGGTTTTTCAGTTAAATCTCTTTTTTTTAAAGGAATATATGGCATAGAGAATGGTTCTATCCTATTTACAAGGTAATATAAAAATAAAGAAATTAAAATAGACAATATTAAATAAATCAACATATATTTTATATTATTTCCAACGAAATATTATATGATATAAAATATATATAATGGATAGCCCAATTTTAAGAACAATTGGAATGTTTGTATTAGGTATAGTTGGTTTAGTTGTTTTATACAGACTTTATATTAGATGGGTAGAAAGCCAAAATGCTGAACCAATTTTCTTTGAAAATAGAACTATTTTTGGTAATTTTAGAGATACAACAAAACCGCACACTATTCCAGCTAATAAAATTTTAAAGAGTAATTATGGTCTTGAATATACTTATAGTGTATGGATAAAACTTGACGATTTTAATTATCGTTTTGGAAAAGCTAAACATATTTTACATAAGGGTCCTCAAGATATTACTGTTTGTAATCCAGGTATTTTCTTAGCACCAAATACGAATCAACTTTTGATACGTGTAGATACGAAAGAAACAAACAGTGTATATCGTGTTGGTAAAAACAGACGTATTGATGACAAGAACTCAATTAAAACGCTATATGATGTTAAGGAAGATGATTGTAAAAGCGAATGTTCAAATAATCCCGATTGTAATTCATTTAGTTTAGATCAACTCGCTAATCAATGTACATTTTTTTCAAATAAACTACCAGCAATAGGCGATAATGGAGCTGAATTTAATAGATTTCCGCAAGTAGCTAATTTTGTAAGTTTCAGTAAACAAAAATCGATGAATCCTAAATTTTATGATAGCTTTGAGCTAAATCACAATTTACCTTGTGATATTATTGATTTACCTTTACAACGTTGGAATCATGTTGTAGTTGTTCTATGGAATCGTAGTCTTGATGTGTATTTAAATGGAAAATTAGCACGTAGTTGTACATTACGAAGTGTTCCTATTCTAAACGATGGTCCTTTATTTCTTACACAAGATGGTGGATATAAGGGCGATATGGCAAGTCTAAAATATTATAATAGAGCTATTAATGCAGAAGAAGTATATAGTGTATATAAAAGGGGTCCCACTAATGCCAATCTAATTAAATTAATACCGCGTATAAATTTAAATTTAAATGCTTCAGCTGATGTAGATGTCGATACAAATGAATAAGAAATATTTTATTTATCTATGAAATCTAATACTAGTTTGACAGCGGTTTGAATTGTATCTAGATCATAATTATCTTCTAAATACAATGTCTTATCTTTTTCACTCGATAACCATTTATCGTGTTTTTGATGAAGATTCTGTAAATAGTCAATAGGAATACCTGTCTCTTCGTTACGATTTCTATTATTAATTCTTTCAAAACATTTTTCAGGAGAAGCATTTAGATAGATAAATCCATCATACTCCATGTCTTTAATATAATGGTTAAACCATAAATTATAACCAGTCCATTCCATATTTGTCATAAATCCATTTTCATAACATAATTCGGCAAAACAATTACGATCTGTTTGTGGACTACGTTCAATAATATAAATTATATCATCTTCCAGTTTATCTAACTCTATCATTTTAGTTATAAAAGCTAAATTTTGAAAAGTATAACTCCAACGTTTTTTATCATTATAAAAACAACCTAATAAACCCATTTTCTGCCATTGATCTACTGGTTCATAAATTACTTTAATTTTTTGATTATTGTTTTTTTTAATAAATTTTTCAATTGCTTCTAATAAGGTGGTTTTACCACAACCAATATTCCCTTCCAAAAAGTACTTTTTAGGCATTATTTATATTATATGTAATATTAATAATATATCAATTTTTTAAGTGTATTTTATGATAAGTATAAAAATTTGATTTTAAGAATACGTAAAAAAAACGTATTATAAATATAGAATGTATACTGGTAAAATTGGTAGAATGCTACGTGTTTTAGAGCCATACACTAAAAAATCTAATATGGCTCAAAAACATGCTGCGATGTTAATTAGTGGTGGTAAACCTGTTACAATTGGATATAATCATAATAGAGGAACTTCCCATGGAAAAATGATTTTAAGTTTTCACGCTGAAGTTCATGCTCTTAGTCAATTTTGTGACCTTAATAATTGTAGCTCTTTACGAAATTATCTAAATGATAGTGAACGATGTATGTCATTCAAAAATACTGGAGTGCCTATCTTGAAAGGGGCTGGGGTCATCTAGAGAAAGTAATTTTCGTTGGTTGAACAAAAAATTGGAAATCCTAGTCATTAGACATGATAAATTTGGTAATTTAAAAAATAGTAAACCGTGTAATCATTGTTTAGCTACACTTCGTCTCTTTGGAATTCGAAATGTATATTATTCAACAGATGCCGGTAGTATTGAAAGATATCGGTTAGATGATATAGTTCCTGATTTTCCAAGTTCTGGCCAACGAAACTATTATCGATTTTTAGATGACCATCACAATTGTCTTCATACAAAAGAGACTGAATAGAATTAATTATATTTTATTTTATTTGATAAAATTGATACGTATGATATGTAAAGAATTAAAATGATTATAAATGAATATTAATAAATTTAGTATATCTAACAGAGATAAACCAGTAAAACAACTTGTATGTAAAAAAAATGTGAATACATTATATCAATTATTAAAGCCGCATATGATATCAATGTCAATCGATGAATTCAGTAGTCTTTTAAAATCGGTTAGTAGTTTAGAAAAAACATTTTTTAAATCTAAACCACTAACGAATAATATACCCATAAAATGTCTTGTGAATGATACAGATGAAGAAGATAATGTACCAAAATATCCAACTTTTTTAGAATATGATAAAGCAAAAGGTATATGGATAGATAAAATAACTAAAATAGGTTATAAGGAAAATAATTATAGTTCAGATGTTATTACATATGAATAAAAATTGATTTATTTTTAATTTGATAAATAAAGTAAATAAAACAATGGTATTATTTTTGTGTTTAAAACCAGATGGAGAGGTTCGTGAAGTAGACAAGAATCTAAGTGATAAATTTCAATTAGATGAAACAATTGGTTTACAGTATTTAAAAGGAGTAGTAGATAATAAAGGAAAGGGAAAAATAGAACGTCTAACAATTTGGGATTTTAATAATTATAAAATTTATATATATGGATGGACAAAAGGTTCAGATGATATTTTAAGTAATCATAGTTTACCTAATCCATTAAATAATCAAAAAATCTATGGTGACCTTCTATGCTTTTTAACTATTAATAATGAAATAATTGATTTTACAGAAGGATTTTATCTTGATTTTTTCCAAAATAATTGGGAAGATAATCCAGAAGAAGAAGAGGATGAGGAAGAAGAAGAAATAGATGATGAAGATAAAAATTCAGAAGATGAAGAAGTAGATGAAGATGTGACAAATACACTAGAATTTACAATTTTTACCAATGAAGAATTACAGATAGAACCCGAATATGTAGGTGTTTAATTTTTATAATTATATCGTATTAGTGGAACAATTCTTAGTTTATTCATAACATCTGGTAATTTCATAACATTAGACCAATTTAGATGATTTGTTTGAATATCTGATATTCTGGCTGCTCTAATTTCTTCATTATTATCGGAATAGATCACCTTATTCAAACCAACCATCTGTAGTTTTCTAAGGCAATCACGGCAAGGTAAACTATTCATTAAACATAGTTTTCCATTTTGGTCAATACTACTACGAACAACACAAATCGAATATTTACTCATTTTTCTTCTTATTTTATTATCATTACGTGTAGTATGGATTTTTATAAAACTATTTAAAAAACGCGTCACCGTATCCATTTCAGCATGAATCGTACAACATATATTTTTACGATAACATGTTCTTGTAGTGTTATTATATCCTGCACATATTTTTTTATTACCCTGATAAATAATTGCCCCATGTTTAAATGATGAATCTGATTTTCTACTTTCTATGGCGGCCAGGTTGGCCAGTCGCTCCTCTTTTTTACCAACATGTAATTGTTTATGTTCCATTTATTGTTTTCTATATTATTAATTACTTATATTTAAACTTAAATAAGGAACATATATTTTAATTTAAAAATATTCTTCTTTATATTAATATATAAAAAGCTATATGTCAAGTGTTATGGAGTTTAAAAAACGTTTTACGCTAGAACAAAGAAAGGAAGAATGTGAAAAAATGTTAAATAAATTTCCAGATCGTATTCCAGTAATAGTAGAACGTTTAGCAAATAGTGATTTGCCTCAAATGGATAGAAAAAAATTTCTTGTTCCAAGTGATATTGTCTTAGGACAATTTATTCAAATTATACGTAAACGTATCAATTTAAATCCAGTGAACGCTATTTTTACATTTATTGGTGAAAAACATCGTTTATTTAATATTACTGATTTATTATCTAAAATTTATGTAGATAATAAAGATGAAGATGGGTTTCTTTATGTATATTATACCAGTGAAAACACTTTTGGATAATATAAATGGTTTTAATATATAATTGTTGGTTGTGTTGATATAGACAAAGTTACAGATATAATATAATTTGTTTCATAAATTATATTAATTTGTATCATCAAGGTGCTAATTATCATTAGTCCACCAAAGGTGCTAATTATCATTAGTCCACCGAAGGTGCTAATTATCATTAGTCCACCAATTAGCCGTTAAATAAGGAGGACGCTCTCCTGAATCAGCACATGGCATCATGCTTGGTCCCATCTTTAAAATACCATCTAACTCAGAATAGTTCAAAGCATATCCATAATATCTTAATCTAGATAAGAATCCTGAAAATCCACCAAAAGCATTTATAAATACATCACCATAATTTTGTTTAGGTATACCTGTTAGCTTAATTGATTTTCTTAAATTTCCATTAATATAACAATCCATATTTTGTCCCTTAACAATAATTATTACACAAAACCATTTATTAATAGGTATATTATCTACATCTAAATATTCACTTATTTCATTATAACTATTCATATATACACGCAAAGCATTTTTATCTGGATGAAGCCATAATCCTGGAGCACGTAATGGCCAACTAGTTTCATTACCCTTATGAAATACATGTTTCCATTGACCTAATTTATAATTATAATTATCAATAAATAACCACGTAGAATAACTAAATTCAATTCCACCTTGTTCATCAAGACTACGAGGAAGGTTTATACTACCTTGTTTATTAGGATCTTGAGTGATAACAAGACGACGTCTAGCATCTTTCGTTCCATCTATAAGATATGGTGAACCCTTACTAAATTGGTTTACATTTCTAATAAATTTCATACCATAGAAATACAATAAATACAGAGCTATTATAAGTACTAATATAGCTATAATAATAGATACCGGGGATCCACTTTTTACACCTTCTACTAAGTTACCAGGGCCTGTTTTTATGCCTTCCATTATTTGACCCGGACTAGATTTTATAAAATCGGTAGCTTTACTTAAATATTCACTCATATAATATATATATTCTAAAGAAACAATTTTTTCTTTAGAGTATAATTCTAATTTAATAACAAGCATTACCTAAAATTATACGATATACTAGATAAAAACTTAAATATACCGATGGAAATAAGCCCGCATATATTATAAAAATAAATTTTGTAAAACCTTCTACCTTACTATTACAATCCCAAGCTACAACGAGAGCTATTATAAATATAGCGACATCAATTAAATACATTAGCACTTGTATTAGTGAATTTTTTCCTTTTGAAGGGTCATTCGCATTATAATTTGGACGTATTATATTCAATATTTTCTTTTCAATAAACATTATATCATTTTAAGAGAAAAAAACATCTTACAATACTCCCATTTTTTGTAATCCTTTCCAACCTAAATAAAACCAACTTAAACATATTGCCGCACTTGTTTTCATAATTCGAATCAATGTAGTATCGTTTTTAAATTCATAAAAACTTAAATATCCAGCCAAACCACTGGTAAATATATTTAATAATATTACAATAACAACCATAATCCAAAAAAATATTTTTAAATACTTTTTAAAATCACTACTGCCGCTAGGAGCAGTTCCATTGTTATTATTTAATTTAAAACCATAACTATCGTATTTCTTTTCCTCAGCCATATATAACTATTTTCGTTTTTTTTATTCATAAATTATAAAAGATATTGAATAATCATATATGAAATATAAGATTATCCTTATACTTTTGATAATATATATTATTCTTTTTAATTGGGCAAACAATATTTATATTCATACGATTAATAGTCATATACAAGGACCGGTTCTACTTATTGTTGGCAGTACTCATGGAAATGAACCTGCTGGAACAGTATGTTTAGAAACACTAATTCATACTGGACTACATTTAAAAAAAGGAAAAATAATATGTATTCCTCGACCTAATAAATTAGGTTACTTATTAAATATGCGTAGTTTACCACATCGTATTAATAATCGAGATTTGAATCGTAATTATCCGCGTCAAAATGGAGAAGAACCAAAAGAAACTATTTGTAATAAAATATGTCAAATAGCATATAATCATGCTGATTTTATATTAGATTTACATGAAGGATGGGGATTTCATAAAATAAACAATAATAGCTTAGGAAGCGGTATTTATCCTGGAGATACACATAGGGCAATTGGAATTTCATATAGAATAGCTGATATAATAAATTTACAAATTAATAATCCTTATAAAAAATTTACAGTAGGATTAAATAATCATCCAGAATTAAATTCATTACGTAGTTTTGCTAATTATATAAAAAAAGACTACATATTAATTGAAACAACTGGTCAAAATAATATACAACCTATAGAAATACGTAGAGATCAAATGTTATTCATTATTAAACAATTACTAATTCATTTAGATATGATATAAACATCGTTTTAGGAAAAGTTTTTATACTAAATATAATATATAGAATGTGGAAAAAAATAGTTATGATTATTTGTATTATTATAATAATATACGCTGCTATAAATAAACCTATACATTTAGAACATTTTCAAGAAAAAATAGCAGTAATGCCAAATCAATTTATACAAACAAATAATCAAAATGGTGCTAATAATATAGATAACACATTATCAGCTAACTTTATACCTGATAATATGGGACTAAGACAATTTTTTTATTTTGATGACAAAATAGCTAAATACTATCCACAAAGTAAAAACATAGTCAATAATTTTTATGCTGTTCCCCGAATTATTTGAATTTAATGAAATGTGGACCTTTCATAAACTGATTTAAATATATAATTGCCTTATAATCCGTTTGTTTATCAATTTCGTTCTCAACGTTATAAAATTCTTTAATACTTAATTTTATAGGTTCTAAATCCAAATCCTCCTTATATTTATTAAATAATATACTATCTAATTTTTCTAGATTATCAACCACTTTTTCATATTGTGTTCCGAAATTTACCATATGAATCACAAAAATATTGTTTACTAATTCACCATATAAAGTTGTATTTTTATATAAATATGGATCAAATCTATGATTTGTTAATATATATTTATCTTCTTTGACTAAATATAAAATACTAATAGGTATATCATTTTTAGTAGTTAATATTAATTGTGCCTGAATACCCTTATAACACATCGTTAATATTAAATTATTATTAGGACGCCAAACTTTATCTACCGATTTCATGTGTAAATTTATTACGTTTTTTTTTAAGTCTTTTATCAATTCATTATCTTGGATAAAATGATAAAAACCTAAATTATTAAATAATTGTGATTCTAGTTGAAACATTCACTTTAACTATTTATCTACATATTACTTCTAATCAATTTTTTATATTTCTAATTTTTTATTATGTATATTTATTAATTCTGGTTCTTCTTTTACAACTGGCTTCATTCGAGGTAATTGTAATGGAATAGTTAATGGATTATTCTCACTTACAGGTTCATTATTATTAGGATGATTTATATTTACATTATTTGATACTGGAGTTTGATTAGGAACCTCAAAATTTTCAGGAATACCCATAGCTTTACGTTGTTCCGGCGTTAATTTTTGAATTTGTTCCATAATCGACTTTTGTTGTTGATCCATCTGAGTTTTTATTTTTTCTACCTTTTCTTCACGATGTTTTTTCGGCATTCTGCCTAATTTACCACGCATTTGAGCCATTCTCAAACGCTCCTTTAATTCCTCACGTGTTGGTTTATTTTCTCCTTGATTCATCTATATATTCATTATTATTATATCTATTTTTTATATAGTATTACCTATGTAAAAATTATATATATATATATATATAATGGTAATTTCAAGAAAAAGAAATAATAAAAAACGCACTTCTAAAAGATTTTTGAAAGGAGGAAGACCCGAAATTATAATTAATGGTGTTTCATTAATTCCAGGAACAATATTTCCTTATAATTTTAATTTTAATCAATCGGACCTTAGTGAAATAAATTTAAGAACTAGTGTTTTATTTCATGTAAATTTAAATAAAGTAACTTTATTAAAAGCTAATTTAAGTAGTACTAATTTAAATTATTCTAATTTATCAAATGCTAAATTAATGGAAGCTAAATTAATAGACTCTAAGTTAAACAATGTTGATTTAACAGGTGCTGATCTAACCGGTGCTGACCTAACCGGGGCAGATTTAACAGGTGCTAATTTAACAGGTGCTAATTTAAGCAATGCTATTTTAAATAATACTAATTTAACTGATACTAATTTAAACGGCACTAATTTTACTAGAGCTACTTTAACATATGCTAATTTTACTGGTTCTTATAATGAAAGTAATAATACTGTTTTTAATAATACAAATTTAAAGCACGCTTGTATGGTTAGTACTAATTTAACTAATGCTGTATTCACCAATGCTAATTTAAAAAAAGTAAATTTTACTAATGCTATTTTAATTCGTCCTAATTTTAATAAAGTTAAATTAAAATATTCTAATTTTACAAGTGCCGTTTTAAATGATGGGAATTTAAGAGATGCTTATTTATATAAAACTAATTTATATAATGTAACATTTAATAATTGCGTTTGTGAACAAACTAAATTTATCGAAGCTTATTTACGTAAAGCTAAATTAATGAAGAATAGTATGACGAATTGTGATTTTAGTAATGCTAATTTAAGTAGTGCTAATTTAAGTGAAGCTGATTTAACAAGTTCTGATTTAAATGGTGCGAATTTAAATGGTGCTATTTTAAATGGAACTATTTTAGAAAGTGTTAATTTAGAAAGTGCTAATATCATTAAAGCTAATTTAACTAGAGTTAATTTATCTAATGCGAATTGTGTATTTTGTATTTTTGTACAAACGAATCTTTCAAATAGTACTTTAATTAATACTAATTTTCGAAGAGCTAATTTAACACATGCTAATCTTTCTTTTGCTAATTTAACGGAGGCATATTTAGAAAATGCTGATTTAACAGGTGCTAATTTAACCGGTGCTAGATTAACAAAATTATTTTCAGCTCATATGATAGGTGATCCTCAATTACCTGATGGTTATCAATTTGATAAATATGGACAAATAATAGGTCCTGGTATTGATTAAATATTTTATGGTAAATGATATTGAATAATATATACAACTTTTTTTCTTGAATAATGAAGATGAATTAAATTTAAAAGCAATGATACTTTACTAATATCATTTAATAATGCTTTCATAAGATAAAACCACGTATGTTAAAGACTCTATAATATTCATGATTCAAAAAAATTAGAGTCCATATTTACAAATGGATATACTTAATGTTGTAAATTCTATTAAAATATTTTTAATATATATAATGACACTTTCTAGAAATAAATATAACACAAAAAGTAGAAATTATAAACGTAGTCACAAAAAACTATTAAAAGGAGGTCATCCTAAAATAATAAATGGTATTCAATTAGTTCCAAGAACAGTGTTTCCAGTAAATTTTGATTTCAGAGGACATGACCTTGCTGGTGTTAATTTATCCTATTGTATTTTACATAGTGCTAATTTTGAAGGAGTTAATTTAGAAAGAGCAACTTTTATAGGTGCTATATTAAATGAAGCTAGTTTTGTCAGTGCAAATTTAAGTAATGCTAATTTACAAAATGCTCATTTAAATGATGCTGATTTAACAGGAGCTACTTTGACAAGCGCGATTTTTTCTAATGCTGATTTGTCGGATGTTTATTTAATTGGAGCCAATTTAAAAAGAGCTAGTTTATTTCGAGCTATTTTGAATGGAGCTGATTTAAGTGGAGCAGATTTAAGTGGAGCTGATTTAAAAGGAGCAGATATAAATAATATAACCTTCGACCAATTTACTAATACACGAGGTATATTCAGGTAAAATGATTTTATTATTGAAATTTCTATAAATTTATATTATTTTTTATATATATTATATATGGAAGACGTTGATATTGCTTATTATATAGATGCTATTCATAAAAATATTAAAAATCCAACAAAAGAAAGTATTTTATTTATAAATAAGTATATGCCTAAGTTTTTACAACAAATGATGATATTTTATCAAACGGATATTGAAAAATTTAATAATATATATAATGAACTACAACAAAAAGGTCCTTCAGAAGTGCTAAATATATTAGAATATATAAAAATTCAAGGTATTCCATATGAAGGTGGAAAACCTTTTAAATCAAAGAAACACATTAAAAAAAATCGGAGAATATCTAAAAAAATGCGTAAGGACTAATAATATAATTTAGTATTTTATAATACTAAATTACTATATTTTATCGAATTCTAGTTCTTAAAGCTAAATTTTTTTCTATTTCCCTATCTAGAGGTTGATTTGGAAATTGCGCATTAAATTTAGCTTCTAACTGAGATGCTTCAGAATCAAGATCTTTGCGCCTTAAATCAATTTCCTTTCGACGACTTTCAATAATATTTAACTGAGTATCTAGACCTTTAAGTTGTTCTAATTTAGATTGTATTTCTCGTTCTTCAGGATTAAGTTTCGTCTTAGGGTTACTTACACATTTTGTAGCTTGTGATGATGGTTTCATTGTGGCACCAAAATTACGTATACTAAATCTATTTGGGTCACGGGACATTACACTACGTAAATTATAAAATATAATGATTCCGAATAGAATAGTTATACCAATTACAATGTAAGTTATTATTCCAGCACTAATATAACCTTTAGATGATAATAATAATGGTATTAATATTAAAGCTAAATAAGTAAGTATTGTTTTTAGTAAAAAAATATTATTAGACTGCCTTTCCGAATTATCCTGTATAATTTCAACTTGTCGTCTTGTAGTATTAATATCATTATCTAAAATTTCTAAGTCACGTCTTGATTTAATAATTTCATCGCTCTCTAATTTAATAACATGATTTCTAACTTCTAATTGAATGGGGTCATTAAATATTGGAATTTTTTTAGACATATTATATCATTTATTGAGATAAAAAGCGATGATAAACCATTATACATATAATAAATAAAATTAAATAAAATGTTATGTTTCCTAAGAAATAAATTTTAGAATTATATATCATATCACTTTCAAAGTCATACATAACTTGTCTTTTTCTAACAGATATTTCTTTATCTAACTCTTCCAATTTTCGTATATTATCAACTTCATTCAATCTAGCGCTTTCTAAATATAAATCCTGACGTGACTGTAGTAATTGAACCTTTTTAAATAAATCATCGCGAACTAATTCTAATTCTTGTAAATTTTTAAAATTATTTTTACGTTCATCAATATAATTACCTAATATTTGTTGACTTTGCGCTAATAAATTACTATTATTTAGATTCGGATCTGTAAAGTTTAGGTTTTTTAAAAATTCATAACCAGGAGCATTTTTACAAGTATTCCAATATTGAAAAACTGCGGCTGCTTCTCCTTTTGATTTATCATTACCAAGATTGCGATTATATAGTGTTTGAAGCCAACTTGAAAGTTGTTGTTCATTATAATTGTATAAACCACTATATGTAGGATTCCCATTTCCTGGTGGTCCCGCACAGGTTCCATTCCCTTCAAAAACATAATCTTTGAATATACATTGATTTTGGTTTCTCCAATTACATTGAGGTGGAACTGCTGGATTAGATGTAGATATATTCTGAAGCGCTTTAATAATATTTTGTTCATTGAGTTGATTTGATTGATTATTTCCCATTCTATATACATTTTTGGAAGAAATTTATCTTTAATTTATTCTTTTATCCATAAAAAATATTACCAATAAATATATAATATTAATGAATAATAATCAGGAAAAACTTAGGGCCCAATATTTTGCCGCAAGTGAAGAATATGCTCGCGAATATCAGAAGTATTTAGATTTAAAGTATAGTAAAAATCCAGCAGATGAAGCTAGGGCGACTGAGGTATACACTAGATTACAATCAGTTGATAGTAAATTAAGAACGCTTTTAGAGCAAGTAAAAGCATCTCAAAGTGATGTTGGCAATCAATTATTAGATACCAATAGCGCAATTGAACGCAAAACATTCCAAATTTATGAAAAGTCAAAGACATTAGATTTACAAAATAATGAAATATTACGTAAACAAGAAGAATTACATAATAGACAAAAGCAAATTGAAATGGGTGTTCAAAAAAATAAATATCGTCGTAATGTAATTATTTTTTTAACAATTGTAAATATAATAATGTTAGGACTTATTTATAAGTTTTATAGTTCATCTTCTGCCTAATTATTTTTAAATGATATAAAATGATTTAAAAATATTTATTTTTTTGTAGGAGCAAATAACCAGTTTTCTAGAGTACATTGTCCCGTTTGTTTATTATTAACAACATTAACAAATCTATCAAATACATATTCTATAGCCAATTTTAATCTATATTCCATTAATTTTTTATTTGACTCATATTCATCCTTACCAGCCTTTATCTGCTTTTGATAATAAGCGCTAAATATACTATCTTTAAACCGTTTTGAATCTAATTTCTCTATAAATAATGCGAATATTTGACCTACTGGTTTTGATATTTGGTTTGTAATATAATATTTGTAGTCTAATTTTAATTTTTTTTCCATAGCATATTGCGGGTTTTCTATTTTATTACCTTGTAATTTTTCATCAGGCGCATATACAAAAACGTATGGAATACGATCACCATTTTGAGGTTTATTACCTGGTTCACGTTCTCCTATCCTATCAGCTAATATTTTATGAGCTATTTGGTCAGGATTTTTATAATGCGCATTTAACATTTTACTAATGGTTAATTTTTCAATTGGATAATCTCCTTGAATTAAATTATTACAACAACTATCTACATAATCTTTCGCTGCGATATAATCACGTTTATTCATCAAAATATCAATAACACCTCCAAAGAATATTTTAACTAATGGACAATTATCACGACGTTTTAATACAATACCCATTGATGCTTGTTTAAATTTAGTTGGGTCTTCTTCATATTTATTTCCTACATAACGTTTTTTACTAAATATGATAAATGGCCAAAATGTTTTTTCATAACCTAAGTTCTGTGGATTTTTAAGAACTTTACGAATTCCTTTACTGACTTCTTTGCCTAATTCAATACTCCGTTCTAATCCAGACTGACCGGTTAATAAATTACCTTCCTTATCACGTGGTTGAAAATCTACAAAAATACTATCCGTATCACCATATATAACTTTAGAACCATTATAATTTGTTTCAACATAATGTTTTGCTGTGAGTAATTGTTTTCTACCAGTGGATGTAGTTGACGCAGCAATATCCTTTAAAAATACCGCACTTGTTTTCGCACCAATTTGACCATAGAGCGAGTTAGCTGTAACTTTAAATGCTAATTGTAGACCCTCTAATACACTAATCATAAAATCATTATATTTATTCTTACGTTCAATAATTCGTTCTAATGATATTACCGGCGAAATCTGCTTAAAATTTATATCTTTAACTACAACACCACCTTCAACATCACTTACAACCCCATCATAAACTTCATCATTATCTAATCTTAATGTTTCAAATATCATTTTAGTTCGCGTGTCTTTACGCGCTTGTAATAGACCTTTCAAAATACGTGGTAATATACCCTTTTCATTATTAGAAAACTGAATAAATCTACATAGACGAACACCTATTTTTGTTTTTGATTTAATTTGTCCGGCTTTTGTAAAAGTACAATGATATATATCATGTGGAATATCTTCATATCCCAGTCCTAAATCTACTATACGCTGTATTCCAGATAGACCTAACCATTCATTATAAGGAGTATCCTTATTTAGTTCAATACACTTAGGACATTGAAATGACTCTTGTTCAAAATAATTGAACACACGATTTGTAACGGGTTCTATATCCAGGTGATCCTGACAACGACACATCGCTCCACAATATGTTTCATGAGATAGATTTTCAGCAATCATACTACTAGGATAAAGTGAATTATAGTCTAAAACAGTAATATATTTATCTAGATAAACTCCTGGAATAGGTGGTAAAACAAATGCGCCTTCATATTTTTGGCCATCTCCTTTATTTACCAAAAGTGTTGGTAGTAAATATTTTTCATTTTTACAGAATTTAGAAATTAAACTAAGAATTTTTACACCTTGTCCGCGCATAAAAATCCAACTTAATGGAGTAATACATACATTTGCCATACCCATATTATTTGTAATCATTTGTAGTTTATTAATCAATTCAATACATAAATTTACATCCATCATACAATATTTACCAATCAGAGCACGGTCGCTATTACTACCTTTAAAACATCGAAATAATTCTTTTGGACTAAGGTCATCTTTAGCTAATGACCATAGTTTATATTTGTATTTATTCATATCATTGAATACATCTTCTTCTATTATAAGAATATTATTTTTCCCTTCTCTTTTGGCTTCTACAATACGGAATTTTGTTTTTTTTTCAATACCTATTTCTAATTTATTTTCAGTATAACCTTCTTGGAATAATAAGTGTATATAATTATCGCTATAAATACCAGACATATCATCCACTGTTAATTTTGTTTGTCCGTTTTCTAAACGTTCCATCTTTTTAATAGGGGATTTAATAAAATGACTACTTATATTATCTAATTTATAACTTTCTAGATTAGGTTGCTCTCTTTGTAAAATTTTATAAATATCTATTTGAATACGACCTGGAATTTCTAAAAATTTTGTTTTAACTTTACCCCTTTTTTCTGTCATAATAGATATTTTATCTGGAATACGTCCTAATTTACAAAAATCTTCTAATATACCTAATTCTTCTGCACGGTCATATAAAAATGGAAAATCAAAATTAAAGATATTATAACCTATAATAAAATCAGGATCATATTTATGTAATACAGCAGTAAATGTTTGTAGTAAATGCGCTTCACTTTGAGCATTTAAAACATGCGTATCAGTAATTTTATCACATTGTCCATAACTAATTAAAATATTTTTAAAACATGTTTTTTCACCATAACGTATAAATTTTAATCCAATTTGTCTAGCGCAATCACCTTCAATTTTAGGAAAGGACCCATTTAATATAGCATTTATTTTATCAATATTATATGTTTTTTGTTTGATATTAGCACTTGTATATACAATTGTAGCTAATGACTCAATATTTCGAACTACTTTTTTTATAATAGTATCGCTCGGAGGAAGCTCCTTTTTTTTAATATAGATATGAAAAACACCTGGATGATTGACTATTTCATTTTGTTTTTCCGTATCATATTCCGCATTAAAACTATCTTTAAAATATTTAATTAGTGTTTCCTTAGCATTTTTTTTCATATCAGCATATTTTAAAAACAGTGATTCTTGAGCAGGTGAACGATTTCTAATGATACGATAACGTTCAATATCTTTATTTAATTGCTGCCAATATTCAACCAGGTCTCTAACCACTTTTAAATAATCTTTTTTCGCAATAGGAAAATCACCATGACTAGAATCAGTCTCAATATCAAAACTACAAATTACAAATCCCTTATTATCAGTATTTTTATAGGGTGTAATAACATTCCAATTACATGATATATCGATTTCGCTGGTAGTTTCATTACTTTCTATATATTGACCGGCTGGTATTTGAACCCAACTACATGGTTCAATATCTTGTAGATGTAGAAAACGTAACAGAGGATCAATATTACTCTCGTAGAGTTGAAATTCGTAATTTTCATCATTTTCTACAGGAACACCAAAACGACGCAATTCACTACCTCTATATGTTTTCCAATAATTAACTTGGTCATCCCCTTCCCCCATACGTCCAATGAATATATCTATCGTTTTACGCATTAAAGTAGTATTTTTAAAGATAAGTTTTATAAATCGAAACTCTTTATTATTTGAAAATCCTGAAAATGATTTTCTTTCGTTTATACGCATATCATAATATCCTTCATGTAATTTAGGGTCAATTTGTGATAAAATCCAATTTTTAAATCCTTCACAATGGTTACGAGTCCAATTTTCTGGAATTCTAATATAATAATATGGTGTAAAATGATTTACTAACACACTGACTGTTCTGTTTTGAGCGTCTCTTCCGAAAAGATAAATTTTATACTCTCGACTATATTGTTGTTTTCCTTTATTATCATTTGATTTATTAATAGTACTGTCATCTTCACTTTCTGAGTCATTTTCCTCATCATCACTGTCGAAATCATTATGTTCATATTCGTTATCTTCTTCTGCTACCTTTTCAAAAATATTTTCTGTATAAAATTCAATCAGTTGAAATTGAATATCTACTGACATATTTAAATCTTATTATTTCTTATATTTAATAATTCTTTATATATCAATTTTTTTAATATATTTAGGTTGAATCTAACACATACTATCTATTACTATTTTCTTTAAAAAATATATATGGAAAATAAGTTAATATTAAAAAAACATACCCATATGTTGGGCATATTTATATTTTATCAAGAACCAGAGGAGTCATACTGGAATACATTAAAGTGTTTTCTTAATATTTCAATTGGTTTAAAATACAATGATATATATAAATATTCTATACTTAATTATAGGGAAGATTTAGGTTATCTAGATATCATTTCATTAATTTTAGAAGATATGAGTCATATTCACCAAATTAAATATCATAATATTATGGTATATGTTGAAAATAGTATTTTATTAGCTACTAACTATCATAAAGATATATTTTGGTATAGAATGTTTGACATATTTGAAGTTGAATATATAATCTATTTGTATAAAGAACAATTAGATAATGATCCCACATTATTTGGTTATAGAGCATCATGTTATAATGAAAATTTAAAAATAGATATGACTAATATGAATATATCATTAAAAAATCAAGTAGTTTTATTAGATAATATTAATATTGAGGAATTTTGTTATTCTATATTAAATTGTAGTAATAAAGTTAAATTATTAGATTATTTAGTAGAAAGATATACTATAGATAAAGAATGTTCTGAATTGATTACAAATTTTACTCCAACAAATGAGATAAATTTATTTAGTAATTTAAATGTATTAGGATATCATAATAAAATAGATACATCTATAATAATACCTATATTTGTAACTAATATTAGTAAAAAGTTATTAGATATATTATATTCTGAATTAAAATCTCTTCAAAAAAAACGATTATTAAATAGTGTATTAATTTAAATGATAGTAAAATTAGTTTTCTCTTACTATCATATATATTTTATCTATATGAATGACGTTATTAAATTTGTAGTAGTAATTATTTTATTGACCACAATTTATTTATATATTGATGCTAAAAATAGTAATTTAATTTATGAAAGAGCTGAATTGGATGGTAATATGTATTTAGTTCGTAATGTTGAAGATAAGGCAAAGGCTGCCAATTTATTAGCATCGATACGTCAAAAATTAGAACGTGTAATAAATTATTTAGTACAAAAATATCCAGATCAAGATAATGTAGTACGTTTAAAAACAAAATTTAGACCAGAAAATATTGAGGAGAGTGAGGCAGGTAGTAAATATACTAGTTATAGCGTTAATAAAGGCGAAAAAATAGTTTTTTGTATACGTTCTAAAGATAAAGAAGCAAGACTAGAGGATGAAAATTTATTAATTTTTGTAGCATTACATGAAGTTGGACATGTAATGACATTATCTACGGGACATACTGATGAATTCTGGGATAACTTTCGATTTTTACTAAAAGAATCTATAAAAATTGGAGTATATAAAAGACAAGATTTTAAAAAAAATCCGCAAAAATATTGTGGAACAAAAATTACGGATAGTCCGTTAGATGATTAGAAAAATAATATATATTAGATATATATAATCCTAATGAATTATCAAAATAATGGTAGAATAAATATGATAGATCGAAAAATATATCCAGATTATCAGATGTTTTATCAAAAAAATGATGGATTAGACGGATTTCAAAACGAAGCAGTCAGAACTATTTTACAAAGAAATCCATTAAGTAATGTGTTTTTTAGTAGAGAAAATATAGATTATTTACAAAATAAAATAATAAAACAAGTATATGATTTATCTGGAGGAAAACATAAAATAGGTCGTCAGAGTGATACTGAATTACAATTAGTAATGCGTTCCATATATTTACAATTTAGTTTAAATCAAATGTGTAATATTCGTGAACAAATAAGACAATTAGATGAATCTGTTGTTAATGCTGTAGTACCTGGTATATTATCCGCAATATCTCAATATATTAAATACAGAGAAGATATAAGCACAATACCTTCTCCAATTCAACTTCCGAAATCTCTTACAACCAAGGGTGATAGAACATTAGAGATGCCACAATGGTTTTAAAAATTTGAATTTAAAAATAATTTGTATAATCATAAATAAATGCATTATAGATATTATTTGGGAGAAATAAATAATGAAACTCTTTTATTCAATAAAAATATTAATAGTGAACGTTGGGAATCATTAAAATGTAATAAAACAAAATTAAATAGTTATTCTAAATTACAATATTTTACAATTGATAGGTGTTTTATTAAAAATAAATCAAATGGAAAAATAACAACTGAAAATTATGGCAAAATTGAATTGATTGATAAGAATATTTTAAAAGTTCAAGTGGAAACGAAAGAATTACCATTTTTTCCAACACAATATAACTATTTTAATAAGCAAATTCATACCATTGAAGATTATCTTGATAAAAGTGGTAATATAATCACATTTTCAAACTATATAGAAAATGGTATTCATTATTATGAAATCTATTCTTCTTCTTCTATTTCTTCATCTTCTTTATAATATTCATCTTCAATTTGTTTTAATTCACGTGCTAGTAAAGACGCCTTTTCTTTTAGACTATCTGCTAATAATTGGGTTTTTTCAGCTTCTTCAAATGCTAAACGGGCTTCCTCTTTTTTTTCTTTTAAACGTTCTCTAAATTGAATACGATTTAACATTTCATTTTTATAATCAACATTAGAAATTGGTTGTTTCTGAACAACTTCACTAGAAGGCATAATTTCTGGGTCTCTGTGACGCATATGCATAATTTGAATTACATCAATACCCATAATACACTGTTTTTTTAGAAATTTAAGACCATTTATACGAAAACATAAAACAACTTTAGAACCATCTTTTAAATCTTTGTAATCGACAGCATTTTTTTTATCATCAAAAACTTTTATCTCTATTTTTTTACGAACATATGGAATTGCTATTTTTAATATACCATTATTTAAATTACTAATATAAAATTCTTGAATTGACTCATATGGCACTTCTTGATCAAACCATTCCTTACATTTTGTATGAACATAATTTATATTGTATTTATCTATATTTTCAATAAATGTTTGTAAATCAGTTCCTCTTACATCTAATTCAATATATGCTTCTTTATCGTTTTCAACTATACCACTTTTTAATATTAGATCTTTTGTTTGTATAAGAATATCAAAAGGTTTATCTGGATTACATATATAAACATTTCCACGCAATTTAGTTGGATTTTGATATGTTAATAGTTCATCTATTTGAAATGTTTTATAATTAAATATCTTGTAACCTGACATATGAATATCTATATATGTCTTATTAAATACTTTTTATATTATTTTTTAACGCATTCTAACAATTTTTTTAACTATCCATTTATAATATTTATCATTATAAATATCTCCTAATTCTATAGTTGCTTTTAATATGTCGCCTTTTTCAATACCAAACATACTTATTATATTTCCATCTTTATCTTCTAATTTCATATTTTTATCTAAAATAGCATTTATAGTATAATTATTACTAAAATTAGAAATAATGGTTGGAATTAGTGTTTGTAATTTATTTTCTATTTTTTTTAATAATACTATAAAATCGTTATCAGTATCTTTATTTAATGATAACTTAATATAAAATTTACCAAAAGCATTATCTATACCAAACGGCGTGATTACATTGGGTGTTTCAAACACAACTTGATATGTTTTATTACCTAAAATGAGTCTTGGATTCTTTTTATTTTTAATATTGGATATAACAAGATTTTCAATCGGAAATGTTTCAATATTATTAGTCATTATATAAAAAAATAATAAAATACTTAATATAACATAATGTATATTTTATTATTTATATTATTATTCATTATTATTGTTATTATTGGTAATTATTACTATACTAAATATAAGACATATAATCAATATATAAATCCAGATGGAGATGTATACGTGAATTTTGTCTAATGAAATGTTCCTTGAATTAGCCATGGATAAGCAATAGCGCAATTTGGAACTAGATCAACTAGACCACTTAAAATAATGAGACAACCAAGATATTTATCATCACGTGTTTCTCCTTCTGATACTAATTTATCAAACTCATCAATAATTTCTATTCTTAATTTTTCAAATGATAAGTGTTTATAATATTGACTGTCTCTTTGAAAAACACTGCCATTTTTTACTATTTTTTTCTTTTTATATGATGTAAGATCCATTCTATACTCAAATAGGTCTTTTACCAAAAAGGTCAAACGGATAAGTTCTAAATTTGTTAATGTCATAAACCATTCAATATCAGTATAATTATTTAATTCATCCATTTTTTGAAATACACTTATTACTTTATTACGTAGTAAAAATTTTGGATCAGATGGTAGAATATTATTTATTGTATTACGTATTCCAATTATTTGACATAAACTATATAATTTTTCTACGGTTTGAATAACGTTATTATCAAATATATTTTTATTATATGGATTAGAAATATGTTCTTTATCTTTATTTAATTGTATATATTTATAGATACTTTCAATATGAAAGCCATATATAAATCCATCTATATCTTTGATTGTGATTAAATCATCCGGATGTATTTTATTTAAATTTTCAAATAAATATATATCCTCTGTATTATTACATAACAAACGGTTGGTATATCC
>Ga0164293_10000331_pt1 | contig 36174 bp, 27 predicted proteins | sample GEODES118metaG_FD_111487 | JGI IMG/M metagenome (GOLD analysis project Ga0164293, IMG submission 111487) | Eutrophic lake water microbial communities from Lake Mendota, Wisconsin, USA - GEODES118 metaG | ecosystem: Environmental > Aquatic > Freshwater > Lake | place: USA: Lake Mendota...
AGATAATATATTTCCCGTCTTCATACGATTGAGTAGTCTTGGTACGTTTTACTATAGACTACTTTTTTTATGCCCCTACTTCAATATCCTCAAATCAATCAATTTCTCGATTATCTCAAATTTGAGAAACGGTATTCAAGGCATACCATCATTTCTTATCAAAACGATTTAGAACAATTTTTCCAATACCTGATAAGCCAATTTGAAGCACCTGAATTAGCTGCTATTTCCTCATCCATGGTGAGGAGCTGGCTAGCAGAATTAAAAGAAGAGGAGATCAGTTCTAAATCCATCAATCGAAAGATTTCTTCACTCAAATCTTTTTATAAATACCAATTAAAAACGGGGGCATTAATAAAAAGCCCAATGGGCATTATCATTGCACCAAAGATTAGTAAACGGTTGCCCCAATTTGTAGAACAAATTGACATGGATCATTTATTTCAGCACATGCCTTTTTCCGATGATTGGAAAGGTAGAACTGAGCGATTGGTGATTTTATTATTCTACAGTACTGGTATGCGTTTGAGCGAATTAATTCAGCTGAAAGAATCGCAATTAGATGCTTCGCATAAGCAAATAAAAGTATTGGGAAAAGGAAACAAAGAACGCATTATACCAATAAGCCAAGACCTATTAGAGCAGTTGCAAAAGTATATTTCGGATAAACCAATAAATGCCAAAGTTTCGGATTTTTTATTTGTTACTGAAATAGGCAAATCTTTACAGTCAAGATCGGTCTACGGTTTTATTAAGTCAAAGCTGTCGGAAGTTACTACTATCAAGAAGAAAAGTCCTCATATACTAAGGCATAGTTTTGCTACCCATTTGATGAATAATGGGGCCGATTTAAATGCGGTGAAAGAGCTTTTAGGACATAGTAGTTTAGCCGCTACCCAGGTGTATACCCACAATACCATCGAGAAGTTGAAAGATGTTTTTAAGAAAGCGCACCCAAAAGCTTAAAGTTTTCAAAAAATCAAGCCGATTATTTTTTGAATGCCCCAAAATGGTTTAACTTAACCCCTTAGCAAAAGCCAGCAGATTAGCACCTGATTGCTGTTGTAAAGGTCTTTAAAATTTATTGTTTAACAGATTAAAGCAACCATTTATGAACGTTAACATTCAAACAGTACACTTTGATGCAGATGAAAAATTAGTTGAGTATGTAACAAGGAAAATACAGAAGCTGTCTACATTCCATGATTCAATTCTTAAAGTAGATGTATTTTTGAAGCTAGACAATGTTGTTCACAACATCAAAGACAAAATTGCTGAGATTAGGGTTCATGTTCCGAAACATGAATTTTTCGTTAAAGCATCTTCAAAATCTTTTGAAGAGTCTTTCGATCACGCATTAGAATCAATCATTAATCAAGTAAAAAAACGAAAAGAAAAATTAGCAGTATAAATTTCAGCCCCAAAAAGTCGGGGCTTTTTTGTTTTTATACCCAGTCAAAACCCAATATTATCAATATTTTGGGCAGAAATCACCATTTGTTTGCTAAACGGTGGAAAAAAATCATTTCAAAATTTTGCCAAATAAAGTTTTCCATTACCTTTGCCATCCCAAAAAATGGGGAAGGTCTTTTTTTGCCGAAGTAGCTCAGTTGGTAGAGCAGCTGATTTGTAATCAGCAGGTCGCGGGTTCGAGTCCCATCTTCGGCTCTGGAATTAAGGAAGTTAAATTTTAGAAAACTAATCACTTAGAAACCTAATAAATTAATAACCTAATAACTCTATAACTGTAAAAGTTATGGGCAGATGGCCGAGTGGTTAAAGGCGACAGACTGTAAATCTGTTCACTCACGTGTACGTAGGTTCGAACCCTACTCTGCCCACGATCAACTTTATTGTTGATGGCTCTTTTAAATAAGGAAATACAAGCGGAAGTAGCTCAATTGGTAGAGCGATAGCCTTCCAAGCTATAGGTCGCGAGTTCGACCCTCGTCTTCCGCTCAATTTGGCTCTGCCGTTGTAGCTCAGTGGTAGAGCACTTCCTTGGTAGGGAAGAGGTCGTGAGTTCGATTCTCACTAACGGCTCAAGTTATTTGAAGCAGTAAAAGAAGGTAGAGCATCCCGATGGAATCGGGAAGGTCGTGAGTTCGATTCTCACTAACGGCTCAAGTTATTTGAAGTAGTAAAAGAAGGAAGAGCATCCCGATGGAATCGGGAAGGTCGTGAGTTCGATTCTCACTAACGGCTCAAGTTATTTGAAGCAGTAAAAGAAGGTAGAGCATCCCGATGGAATCGGGAAGGTCGTGAGTTCGATTCTCACTAACGGCTCAAGAAAAAAGATAAAATTGCTTTTTAAAGGAAGCAAGCTTAACTTATAAAATCGAAAAAAAGTTGCTCTAAAAAAGCAACAACAATAAACAGATAAACTGGTCTGAAAAGACTATTAATTTTTTAAACACAACTAAAAACCGATAAAAATGGCAAAAGAGACCTTTAAGAGGGAAAAACCTCACGTAAACGTAGGTACCATTGGTCACGTTGACCATGGTAAAACTACTTTAACTGCTGCTATTACCATGATCCTTGCAAAAAGAGGTATGGGTAACGTAGCGAAAAAATATGATGAAATTGATGGTGCTCCAGAAGAAAGAGAGCGTGGTATTACCATTAATACTGCTCACGTAGAGTACCAAACTGATAATCGTCACTATGCGCACGTTGACTGTCCTGGTCACGCTGACTATGTGAAAAATATGATTACTGGTGCTGCACAAATGGATGGAGCAATCTTAGTAGTTGCTGCTACAGATGGTCCTATGCCACAAACAAGAGAACATATCCTTTTGGCTCGCCAAGTAGGTGTTCCTAGCATGGTTGTTTTCATGAACAAAGTAGACTTGGTTGACGATCCTGAATTGTTAGAACTAGTTGAAATGGAAATTCGTGAAATCTTATCTAAGAACGGATTTGATGGAGATAACACACCAATCATTCAAGGTTCTGCAACTGGTGCAATGGCTGAAGATCCAAAATGGGTTGCGAAAATTGACGAATTAATGGCTGCTGTGGATTCTTATATTCCATTGCCTACTCGTCCTATCGATATGCCTTTCTTGATGTCTGTAGAAGATGTATTCTCAATTACTGGTCGTGGTACAGTTGCTACTGGTCGTATTGAGCGTGGTATCATTAAAGTGGGTGAAGCAGTAGAAATCGTTGGTTTAATGGAAACTCCATTACCATCTACTTGTACTGGTGTTGAGATGTTCAAGAAATTATTAGACGAAGGTCAAGCTGGAGACAATGCAGGTTTATTATTACGCGGTATTGAGAAAAAAGATATCCGTCGTGGTATGGTAATTTGTAAGCCAGGTTCAATTACTCCACACACCGATTTCAAAGGTGAAGTGTATGTATTGAGCAAAGACGAAGGTGGACGTCATACTCCATTCTTTAACAAGTACCGTCCTCAATTCTATTTCCGTACTACTGACGTAACTGGAGAAGTTACTTTACCAGAAGGAACAGAAATGGTAATGCCTGGTGATAACATTGGTTTGAGCGTTAAATTGATTCAGCCAATCGCTATGGAAAAAGGATTGAAATTCGCTATCCGTGAGGGTGGTAGAACAGTAGGTGCTGGTCAGGTTACTGAAATCGTAAAATAAACTCCTAACCCCTGAAGGGGGATGGAAAAGTTTATATATCTTTACATAACACAAAGTACTTAGCTAATCCCTAAGTACTTTGTTTTATAACGAAGTTCTTAAGTCCCCTTTAGGGGATCTAGGGGTTTTATACGGGCATGGTGCAATGGTAGCATACGGGTCTCCAAAACCTTTGATCTGGGTTCGAATCCTAGTGCCCGTGCAAACAGATTAATATCAAGAAAATGAACAAAATCGCGTTGTATTTTAAAGAGAGCTACCAAGAGCTGATGGAGAAAGTAACTTGGCCTTCATGGATGCAATTGCAGCAAAGTACAGTAATTGTATTGGTAGCAACTGTAATAATAACTGCTATGGTATGGGTGATGGATTTTTCCAGCAACCAATTGTTAAAGTTGATTTACTCATTATTTAAGTAAGACACATGGAAGAAGTAGTTATAGCAACAGAAGTGCCAATAGCAACTCAGGCCGATACCAAATGGTATGTGTTAAGAGTGGTTAGTGGCAAAGAGCGTAAAGTAAAAGAGTATTTGGATAAGGACATTATCCGCAGTGGCTGGCAAGAAATTATCAAACAGATTTTTTTGCCAATGGAGAAAGTGTATAAAGTGCAAAATGGTAAAAAAGTAATGCGCGAAAAAAACTATTTCCCCGGCTATGTGATGATGGAAGTGCTAGATGGTAAATTGAATGATGATATGGTTCAGCATATCAGCAATATCAGTAACGTGATGCACTTTTTAACAGATGGCAAAGGATCTAAAGGAAATATTATTAGCCTTCGTAAATCTGAAGTAAATAAAATGTTGGGTAAGGTAGATGAAATGAACGATCAAGGTGTAACCATGAGCGAGCCATTTATTGTTGGCGAATCCATTAAAATCATCGAAGGGCCATTCAACGATTTCAACGGTGTTATTGAGGAAGTAAACGACGAAAAGAAGAAATTGAAAGTAACTGTGAAAATATTCGGACGTTCTACTCCTGTAGAATTGAATTATATGCAGGTAGAGAAATTAGCTTAATTGGCTATAAATCAAATAATTATAAAGCCATCTCCCCCAAGAGATGGCTTTTTTTATCATATTTCAAATTTCATCTTTCATAATTCATCTTTCTTAATTCTTTTCCTTACCTTTGCCGCCCCAAAAGTTCTTTTTCGAAAGAGCGATTGAATTTGGGAGTCCCGACCAAAGTCGGGACGCTATTACCAATTAAATCAAATAAAATGGCAAAAGAAATCTCAGGCTTTGTGAAGCTGCAGGTGAAAGGTGGTCAAGCCAATCCTGCGCCTCCAGTGGGCCCAGCACTCGGTTCTAAGGGTGTAAACATTATGGAGTTCTGTAAGCAGTTTAATGCTAGAACTCAAGATAAAATGGGAAAAGTTGTTCCTGTTTTAATCACTGTTTATTCTGATAAGTCTTTCGACTTTATCATTAAAACAGCTCCAGCTGCAGTTCAATTAATGGAAGCTGCAAAAATTCAAAAAGGTTCTAAAGAGAGCAATCGTGTTAAAGTAGGTAAAGTAAGTTGGGATCAAGTTGAGGCAATTGCCAAAGACAAGATGGCCGATCTAAATGCGTTTACTTTAAATAGCGCTATGAGCATGGTAGCCGGTACTGCACGCAGTATGGGATTAACTGTTGATGGAAAAGCCCCTTGGGAAAACTAATTTATTCACCTAATTAACTAAAGAAAAATGTCACTTACTAAAAAAAGAAAAGTAGCAGTTACTAAGGTGGATAAGTCAAAGGTTTATTCCCTTAAAGAAGCTTCCACTCTTGTAAAAGAAATTAATTGTACAAAATTTGATAGCTCTGTTGATTTACATATCCGTTTGGGTGTAGATCCTAAAAAAGCAGACCAACAAGTTCGTGGTACTGTATCATTGCCTCACGGTACTGGTAGAACAAAAAAAGTATTGGTTCTATGTACTCCAGATAAAGAAGCTGCTGCTAAAGAAGCAGGTGCTGATTTTGTTGGATTAGATGAGTTCATTGCTAAAATTGAAAGTGGTTGGGTTGATGTAGATGTAATTATCGCAACACCTTCTGTAATGCCTAAAATTGGTAAACTAGGTAAAGTACTAGGACCTCGTAACTTAATGCCAAACCCTAAAACAGGTACAGTAACCAATGATGTTGCTGCAGCTGTTAATGAAGTAAAAGGCGGAAAGATTGCATTTAAAGTTGATAAAGCTGGTATCGTTCACGCTTCTGTGGGTCGTATCTCTTTTTCTCCTGAGAAAATTGCAGAAAATAGTACTGAGTTAATCAATGCAATCATTAAACTAAAACCATCTTCTGCTAAAGGAATTTACCTTAAAGGAGCAAGCATGGCTAGCACAATGAGCCCTGGTATTACCTTAGACACTAAAACATTAATGAACTAATCCTGGCGATTCTACTTAGTGGAAAATGACCCGGGTTCTAAAAAAAATTAGTTATGACTAAAGATCAAAAAAATGAAGTGATAGAAGTACTGAAGGCAAAATTTACTCAGTACAACAACTTCTATATTACAGATACAGAAGCGCTTTCAGTAGAGCAGGTTTCTAATTTGCGTAGAACTTGTTTCGACAAGCATGTTGAAATGAAAGTTGCAAAAAACACTTTGATTCGCAAGGCATTGGAATCATTGGATTCAGAAAAATATGCAGGAATCTATGATTCATTGCACAATGTTACAGCGTTGATGTTTTCTGAAAATCCAAAAGAACCGGCTTTGATTATCAGTTCTTTTCGCAAAAAAAGCAATGGAGAAAAGCCAACTTTAAAAGCGGCGTTCATCAATGGTGATGTTTACACTGGAGACACCAATTTAAAAACACTTACTCAAATTAAGACTAAGAATGAATTAATTGGAGAAGTTATTGGATTGTTGCAATCTCCTGCTAAACGTGTATTGGCTGCATTATTGCACCACCACGAGAAGCAAGCTGCTCCAGCTACCGCAGAGTAGAGATAAAAGATACAAGATAAAAGATAAAAGAGAAAAGATACGATATATCTCATATCTCATAACTCATATCTCATAACTCTTATCTCATATCTAAAAATAACCCAGGCCTGAGGGAAAATAATGGCAAAATTTTTTTAAACCCTCCGTCGGATTCACATAAGAAAATGAAGACGGAAAAAATTTAAACACATGGCAGACGTAAAAGCATTAGCTGAAACATTAGTAAGCTTAACAGTAAAAGAAGTTCAAGAATTAGCAGATGTATTAAAAGCTGATTACGGTATCGAACCAGCTGCTGCTGCAGTAGTAGTAAGCGCAGGTGGAGATGGCGGTGGTGCAGCTGCTGCAGAAGAGAAAACATCTTTTGATGTAATCTTGGTAAGCGGTGGTGCTAGCAAATTAGGCGTAGTTAAGATTGTTAAAGAATTAACTGGCTTAGGTTTGAAAGAAGCTAAAGATTTAGTAGACGGAGCTCCTAAAGCAGTAAAAGAAGGTATCTCTAAGGCTGAAGCAGATGATTTAGCTGCTAAGTTGAAAGAAGCAGGTGCTGAAGTTGAAGTAAAATAATTACCACTAACTTCTATAGTAAACCCTCTTAACATTGTTAAGAGGGTTTTTTTGTGGATGAAAGGTTTTGCATATAATGATATAAATCTTAACTTTAATATTCCAAAATTGATTGCCATGAAAAAAATTGTAGGAGTAATATGCGCGTTTACCCTTTGTGTTAGCGCTTGTAAAAACAAAGCCAACGAGAAATCTTATTTCGACATTGCTGGTATGGATACAACCATTAACCCGGCTGATAACTTTTTTATGTACGCCAATGGCGGATGGGTTAAAAACGCTAAAATTCCCGACGACCAAAGTGGTTGGGGTAGCTTTTATACCTTGTACGATGAAAACCTATCAAAACTTAGAATAATACTAGAAGAAACAGCTGCCAAAAAAGATCATCCTGCTGGCAGCGCTGCTCAAAAAGTAGGCGACTTTTATGCCAGCGGTATGGATACTGTTGCCATAGAGAAAAAAGGATATGAGCCACTTAAACCAATGCTTGCTAAAATAGATGCAGTAAAAGATTACAAAGAACTACAAATATTAATGGGTGAAGCGGAAGCCTCTGCAGAAGGCGGTTTATTTAGTTACAATGTAGGAGCTGATGAGCGCAACAGCAGCACCAATATATTATCACTTTACCAAAGTGGTACCACATTACCCGAGAAAGATTATTACACCAAACAAGATGCTATTACTAAAGTTCAACGTGCCAAATTAGTAGCGCATGCTGCTAAATATTTTGAACTTACAGGGGCCGACGCTGCTACTGCACAAAAAAACGCAGCCTCTGTATTGGCATTAGAAACATTAATTGCCGCATCTCATCTCACACCCGTTGAACAAAGAGATCCTGTAAAAAATTACAATAAAATGTCGGTAGCAGATTTGCAAAAACGTACACCCAATATTTTATGGACTGTATTGTTTGAAAAAATGGGTGTTCGATTAGATAGCATTAATGTAGCACAACCTCGCTGCTATGAGGCATTTAGCAATTTATTGGCCAGCCAACCAATAGAAGTGTGGAAGAACAAAATGAAATTCGATTATATTTCTTCTAAAGCAGGGTTATTGAGCAAAGCATTTAGAGATGAACGCTTCTCCTTCAATCAGGTATTTTCTGGGGCTAAAAAACAAGAAGACCGATGGAAAGTAATGGTAAACAGAACCGACAATAGCTTAAAAGATTTATTGGGTGAAGTATATGTTCAAAAATATTTTCCTCCAGCTGCTAAACAAAGAATGGATGAACTGGTAAACAATTTGCAGAAAGCTTTTGAGAATAGAATTAATAAGCTCGATTGGATGAGTGATTCAACCAAAACAAGGGCTCAAGAAAAATTAGCTGCGTTCCTTAAAAAAATTGGCTACCCAAGTGTTTGGAAAAAATACGATGATGTAACTATCGCAAGAGATAATTTATTCGAGAATATGCGCCAAGTAGCACAACACGACTATAAAGAAACCATTGCAAAAATTGGTAAACCAGTAGACAAAACTGAATGGGCTATGACAGCACCAACTGTTAACGCCTATTACAACCCAACATTCAATGAAATAGTGTTTCCTGCTGGTATACTTCAATTTCCCTTCTTTGAGTTAAATGCCGATGATGCCATTAACTATGGAGGTATAGGTATGGTAATAGGACATGAGATGACGCATGGCTTCGACGATCAAGGTCGCCAATATGATGCCAAGGGCAACCTTAAAGATTGGTGGACGCCTGCAGATGGAGATCAATTTAAAGTGAAAGCAGCTGGAGTAGTTAATCAATACAACCAATTCAAAGTATTAGATAGCTTGCATGTAAATGGGGAGTTAACGCTGGGTGAGAACCTTGCCGACATTGGAGGTCTGGCCATTGCCTATGATGCTTTTAAAATGACTAAACAGGGTCAAAGTGCCGATAAAATTGATGGGTTTACACCCGATCAACGTTTTTTCCTTGGGTACGCTCAGGTTTGGCGTTTGGTAAACCGCAATGAAACCATGAGAACCCGTATTACCACCGACCCGCATTCGCCCGAAGAGTTTAGAGTAAATGGCCCGTTGGCCAATTTTGAGCCCTTTTACAAAACCTTTAATGTAACCGAAAAGAACAAATTGTATCGTCAGCCAGCGGATAGGGCAAAAATTTGGTAGAAAGTTTATCCACAAATTGCAGTTTGGCGTAAAATTTGATTTTGCGGTTCTAATACAGAACCTTAACTTTGCCATCCTTAATTTTGGGCTTTTTAGCGGGTGGACATTTTTATCATTGCGTTTGAATGATGAATGAGCCGATTGTACGTTAAGAGAATGAAACAGTTCTCCCCAATATTTTATCGTATCAAAACCGGTTTTACATTAATATGTCTACAACTACATTGAACAACAGGGTCGGCTTCGGTAAAACTAAACATTTGGCTGATGCCCCAGACCTACTCGACATCCAGTTAGAATCTTTTCAAGAGTTTTTTCAGTTAGAGACTACGCCCGACAAACGTAATGTTGAAGGGTTGTTTCGTGTGTTTAAGGAAAACTTTCCTATCACAGACACGCGCAACATCTTTGTACTAGAATTCTTGGACTACTTCATCGATCCGCCAAGATACACTATTGATGAGTGTATGGAGCGTGGTTTAACTTATGCAGTGCCTTTAAAAGCAAAGCTGCGTTTAAGTTGTAACGACGAAGAGCACGTAGATTTTCAAACCATCGTACAGGACGTTTTCTTAGGAAATATTCCTTACATGACTCCCCGTGGAACATTTGTGATCAATGGTGCTGAAAGGGTAGTAGTATCCCAGCTTCATCGTTCACCAGGTGTATTCTTCGGACAGTCTGTTCACCCTAACGGAACAAAGATTTATTCTGCCCGTGTAATTCCTTTCAAAGGAGCATGGATGGAATTTGCTACCGATATCAACAACGTGATGTATGCCTACATCGACCGTAAGAAGAAATTCCCGGTAACCACCTTGTTGCGTTCTATTGGTTTTGAAACCGATAAAGACATTCTAGAGTTATTCGGAATGGCTGATGAAGTTAAAGCCGATAAAAAATCATTGGCTAACCAGGTTGGTCGCAAATTGGCTGCTCGTGTTTTAAGAACATGGGTAGAAGATTTTGTTGATGAAGATACTGGTGAAGTAGTGAGCATTGAGCGTAATGAAATTGTGATGGAGCGCGACACTGTTTTAGATGAAGAAGCAATTGCAACCATTATCGAAATGGAAGTGAAGAGCGTATTCATCCAAAAAGAAGACGTAGGTGGAGATTATGCCATTATCTACAATACTTTAAATAAAGATACTTCAAACAGTGAACTAGAAGCGGTTCAGCATATCTATCGCCAATTGCGTGGAGCTGATGCCCCAGATAATGAAACTGCTCGTGGTATTATCGATAAATTATTCTTCAGTGATAAGCGTTATGATTTAGGAGAAGTTGGTCGTTATAAAATCAACAGAAAACTAGGTCTGGAATATCCTTTAACCAAAAAGGTTTTAACCAAACAAGATATCATTGAAATCATCAAATACTTGGTGCGTTTAACCAATGCAAAAGCCGAGATTGATGATATTGATCATTTGAGCAATCGTCGTGTTCGTACCGTAGGTGAGCAATTGTATGCTCAGTTCGGTGTTGGTTTGGCGCGTATGGCCCGTACCATCAGAGAGCGTATGAACGTTCGTGACAATGAAGTATTTACTCCAGTTGATTTGATCAATGCAAGAACATTAAGTTCTGTGATCAATTCATTTTTTGGTACATCTCAATTGTCTCAATTCTTAGACCAAACCAATCCACTAAGTGAGATCACGCACAAGCGTCGTATCTCCGCATTAGGGCCAGGTGGTTTAAGTAGAGAGCGTGCAGGATTCGAAGTACGTGACGTACACTATTCTCACTACGGTCGTTTATGTACCATTGAAACACCAGAGGGTCCAAACATTGGTTTGATCTCTACACTTTGCGTTCACGCAGCTATTAATGATATGGGTTTCATTGAAACTCCTTATCGTAAAGTAGAAGGTGGAAAAGTGAATATGAATGAATTGACTTTCCTAAGTGCAGAAGAAGAAGATACTGCTAAAATAGCCCAAAGTAATTCTCCTTTGAATGAAAAAGGTCAGTTTAAAGAAGATAAAGTAGTTTCTCGTCAAACAGGCGACTTCCCTATATTAGATAAAGAAGAAGTGGAGTATATGGACGTTGCACCTAACCAAATTGTTGGTTTGAGTGCTTCTCTAATTCCTTTCTTAGAGCATGATGATGCCAACCGTGCGTTGATGGGATCTAACATGCAACGTCAGGCTGTTCCATTGATTGTTCCAGAAGTGCCAATTGTTGGTACTGGCTTAGAAGGAAAAGCTGCTCGTGATGCACGTATTCAAATTCATGCAGACGGAAATGGTGTTGTTGAGTTTGTTGATGCAAACGAAATTCATGTTCGTTATGATAGAAATGATCTTGATCGTTTGGTGAGCTTTAATGATGATTTACAAGTTTATAAATTAACCAAGTTCATCAAAACCAACCAAGCTACTTGTATCAATCTTAACCCTGCTGTAAAGAAGGGTCAGAAAGTGAAGAAGGGTGATTTCTTAACAGAAGGGTATGCTACCAAAGATGGTGAATTGGCATTGGGTCGTAACCTACAAGTGGCATTCATGCCTTGGAAAGGATACAACTTTGAAGATGCGATTGTAATCAGCGAAAAAGTGGTACGCGAAGATTTATTTACTTCTGTTCACATTGATGAATATGAACTAGAAGTTCGTGACACTAAATTGGGTGAAGAAGAATTGACTCCAGATATACCAAACGTTTCAGAAGAAGCTACTAAGGATTTGGACGAAAACGGAATCATCAGAATTGGTGCTACCATTAAAGAAGGTGATATCTTAATTGGTAAGATTACTCCTAAAGGAGAATCTGATCCAACACCAGAAGAAAAATTATTGCGTGCCATCTTTGGAGACAAAGCAGGAGATGCAAAAGATGCTTCTTTGAAAGCGCCTAACGGAACTGAAGGTGTTGTTATCGATAAGAAATTATTCCAACGCGCTAAGAAAGACAAGAACGGAAAAATCCGTGAAAAAGCTTTGTTAGAAAAAGTAGAAAAAGTACATCAACAAAATGTAGAGTCGATCAAAGAATTGTTGCTCGAAAAGTTACAAACTTTATTGAAAGACAAAGCATCTACTGGTGTGAGCAACAACTTTGGAGAAATGTTAATTGGTAAAGGAGCAAAATTCAATCAAAAGAATTTAGCTACCATCGATTACCAAAATGTAAATCCATTGGGTTGGACTGGAGAGGCAAAAACCGATGACCAGATCAACACATTGTTGCACAACTATAGCATTAAGTATAACGAAGAGTTGGGTAGATACAAACGCGAAAAATTCAATATCTCTATTGGTGATGAATTACCAGCTGGTGTGTTGAAATTGGCGAAAGTTTACTTAGCTGTTAAACGTAAGTTGAAAGTGGGAGATAAGATGGCCGGACGCCATGGTAACAAAGGTATTGTTGCAAAAATTGTACGTGCAGAAGACATGCCATTTATGGAAGATGGTACTCCGGTAGACATCGTATTGAATCCATTGGGTGTACCTTCTCGTATGAACCTTGGACAGATTTACGAAACCATTTTAGGATGGACTGGTAAACGTTTAGGCCTTCGTTTTGCAACTCCTATTTTTGATGGTGCTTCTACCGATCAGATCGAGCAATATTGCAAAGATGCTGGTATCCCAAGAAATGGACATACTTACTTATATGATGGAGAAACAGGAGAACGTTTCCACCAGAAAGCTACAGTAGGTGTTATCTACATGATTAAGTTACACCATATGGTTGATGATAAGATGCATGCCCGTTCTATCGGACCATACAGCTTAATTACTCAGCAGCCATTAGGAGGTAAAGCACAATTTGGTGGTCAGCGTTTCGGAGAGATGGAAGTGTGGGCATTGGAAGCGTATGGTGCAGCAAATATTCTGCAAGAATTATTAACCCTTAAATCGGATGACATCATTGGTAGAGCAAAAACCTATGAAGCAATCGTTAAAGGAGAAAATATTCCTAAAGCAGGCGTGCCTGAATCATTCAACGTATTGGTACATGAACTAAGAGGCTTAGGACTTGATCTTAAGTTCGATTAATAAAACAATTCAAATTCTCAACATCGATATGGCAATCAAAAGAGAAAACAAACAACGACCTACTTTTTCGCAGATCACTATTAGTTTGGCATCGCCAGATAGTATTTTAGAAAGAAGTTTTGGTGAAGTATTAAAACCTGAAACCATTAACTACCGTACTTACAAACCTGAACGTGATGGTTTGTTCTGCGAAAGAATTTTTGGACCAGTTAAGGATTACGAATGTGCTTGCGGAAAGTACAAACGTATCCGTTATAAAGGAATCGTGTGCGACCGTTGCGGTGTAGAAGTAACTGAGAAAAAAGTTCGTCGTGAGCGCATGGGTCATATCAAATTAGTAGTTCCAGTTGTTCATATCTGGTACTTCAAGAGTTTGCCAAATAAAATTGGTTACCTCTTGGGTATGAGCTCTAAGAAATTAGAGACCATTGTATACTATGAGCGTTATGTAGTATTACAAGGTGGTATCAAAGAAAACCTCAACATGGGTGATCTTTTAACCGAAGAAGAATACTTGGATATCCTAGATAATATTCCCAAAGACAATCAACACTTGTCGGATGAAGATCCGAACAAATTCATCGCCAAAATGGGTGCTGAAGCAGTGCATGGTTTGTTGGAAAGAATCAACTTGGATGAATTGAGTTTCTCTTTGCGCAATGCAGCAGCAACTGAAACTTCTCAACAACGTAAAGCAGATGCCTTAAAGCGTTTGAGCGTAGTTGAATCTTTCCGTGATGCAAGCACGCGTATCACCAACCAACCAGAGTGGATGGTAATGCAATACATTCCTGTTATTCCTCCTGAATTGCGTCCATTGGTTCCTTTGGATGGAGGACGTTTTGCTTCATCAGATTTAAATGATTTATACCGTCGTGTTATTATCCGTAACAACCGTTTAAAGCGGTTGTTAGAAATCAAAGCGCCTGAAGTAATCTTACGTAATGAAAAACGTATGTTACAAGAAGCGATTGATAGCTTATTCGACAACTCTCGTAAGTCTAATGCCGTTAAAGCAGAAGGTGGTAGAGCGTTAAAATCTTTGTCTGATGTTTTAAAAGGCAAGCAAGGTCGTTTCCGTCAGAACTTATTGGGTAAGCGTGTGGATTATTCTGGTCGTTCAGTAATCGTTGTAGGACCTGAGTTAAAAATCCATGAGTGCGGATTGCCAAAAGACATGGCTGCTGAATTGTTCAAGCCATTTGTTATTAGAAAATTAATTGAAAGAGGTATTGTAAAAACAGTGAAGTCTGCTAAGAAATTGGTTGATCGCAAAGAAGCTGTTATTTGGGATATTCTCGAAAATATTTTAAAGGGTCATCCGATTTTATTGAATCGTGCCCCAACATTGCACCGTTTATCCATTCAAGCATTCCAGCCTAAATTGGTAGAGGGTAAAGCGATACAATTACATCCATTGGTAACCTCTTCATTCAATGCGGATTTTGATGGTGACCAAATGGCGGTACACGTACCGTTGAGCAATGCTGCTGTTTTGGAAGCACAATTATTGATGCTTTCTTCACACAATATTTTGAATCCACAGAATGGTACACCGATTACCCTTCCTTCTCAGGACATGGTATTGGGATTGTATTATATTACTAAAGGAAAGAAAACCAATGAAACTGAAACCATCAAGGGTCAGGGAATGGCTTTCTATAGTATGGATGAAGTAATCATTGCTTACAATGAAGGTGTTGTTGATTTACATGCCAATATCAAAGTAAAAACAACTGTTCGTGAGAAAGGTGTTTTATCTAAGAAACTAATTGAAACCACTGTTGGTAGAGTATTGTTTAATCAACATGTACCTGCAGAAGTAGGTTTTGTAAATGCATTGCTTACCAAGAAAAGTTTAAGAGAAATTATCGGTGATATCATTAAAATCACTGATGTTCCAAAAACTGCTAAATTCCTAGATGAAATCAAAACACTTGGATTCCGTATGGCGTTCCGTGGTGGATTGTCTTTCAGCGTAAACGATTTGATTGTTCCTGAAATTAGGAATCAATTATTGGAAAGCGCTAAAGTTGAGGTAGAAGAAGTTTGGGAAAACTACAACATGGGATTGATTACCAATAACGAGCGTTACAACCAAGTTATTGATATCTGGGGTAGAGTGGATATGAAAATCACTGAATCTTTGATTCGTGAAATGACCATCGATAAGCAAGGTTTCAACTCTGTATTCATGATGTTGGATTCTGGAGCTCGTGGTAGTAAAACACAGGTAAAACAGTTGGTGGGTATTCGTGGATTGATGGCTAAACCTCGTAAGAGTGGTAGCTCTGGATCTGAAGTAATTGAAAATCCAATCTTGTCTAACTTTAAAGGTGGACTGAATGTATTGGATTACTTTATCTCAACCCACGGTGCTCGTAAAGGTCTTGCCGATACTGCCTTGAAAACAGCAGATGCCGGTTACCTAACTCGTCGTTTGGTGGATGTATCTCAAGATGTAGTAATTTCTGAAGAAGATTGTGGTACACTTCGCGGTAATGCAACAACAGCATTAAAAGACAATGAAGATATTATTGAGCCATTGGCAGATAGAATTGAAGGTAGAACTTCATTGCACAACGTATATCATCCTATAACCGATGAGTTAATTATTGAAGCTGGTGAAGAAATATCTTCTGATACCGCTAAATTGATTGAAGAAGTTGGTATAGAAACGGTAGAGATTCGTTCAGTTTTAACTTGCGAAAGCAAGCGTGGCGTTTGTGTAAAATGTTATGGTAAAAACTTGGCTACAGGATACTTGGCCCAAAGAGGTGATGCAGTTGGTATTATTGCTGCTCAATCAATTGGTGAGCCTGGTACTCAGTTAACCTTGCGTACTTTCCACGTGGGTGGTGTTGCGGGTTCATCTAATATTGAATCTACTTTAAACGCTAAGTTTGATGGAACTATTCAGTTTGATGGATTGAGAACAGTTGATGCATTAAACAATGAAGGTGCTAAAACTAAATTGGTAATTGGTAGAACGGGAGAAGTAAGAATCATGGACGTTAAAAACGACAGATTGATGATTACCAATAACGTTCCTTATGGTGCTACCTTGAATGTAAAGGATGGAGCTCAGGTTAAGAAAGGAGATGTGATATGTACATGGGATCCATTCAACAACGTAATTGTTGCTGAAACCAATGGTTCTATTAAATTCGAAAACATCCTTGATGGTATTACTTACCGTGATGAGGCCGATGAACAAACTGGTCACCGCGAAAAAGTAGTTATCGAAACAAAAGACAAAACCAAAATACCAACCATTATTGTTGAAGGAAAAGACATCAAACAATACAACTTACCAGTAGGATCTCATATTGGTGTAGAAGAAGGGGATGATGTTAAAGCCGGACAGGTGCTTGTAAAAATACCTCGTATTTTAGGTAAATTAAGAGATATCACCGGAGGTCTTCCGCGTGTAACTGAACTCTTCGAAGCACGTAATCCAGGAAACCCTGCGATTGTTTGTGAAATTGATGGAGTTGTTTCATTTGGAAATGTGAAGCGTGGTAATCGTGAGATCATTGTAGAATCTCGTGATGGAATGGTGAAGAAATATTTGGTGCCTTTAACTCGTCAGATTCTTGTTCAAGACGGTGATTTCGTAAAAGCTGGTACACCAATGTCCGACGGACAAATTGCACCTGCAGATATCTTGGCCATTAAAGGACCATTTGCAGTACAGGAATATGTTGTAAATGAAATTCAGGAAGTGTATCGATTACAAGGTGTGAGAATCAATGATAAGCACGTTGAAGTAATCGTTCGTCAAATGATGAAGAAAGTTGAAATTGTAGACGCTGGAGATACTAAATTCTTAGAGGAGGATCTAGAAGATCGCTTCGACTTTATCGAGGAGAACGATAGAATCTACGACAAGAAAGTGGTAACCAACGGTGGTGAAAGCGCTAAGATGAAGCCAGGTATGATTATTACTTTACGTGATTTAAGAGAAGAAAACTCAATCCTACGTAGAAGTGATAAACAATTGGTAGAAGTTAGAGATGCCAAGCCTGCTACAGCAACACCAGTTTTATTAGGTATTACAAAGGCTTCATTGGGTGTTCAAAGCTGGATCTCAGCTGCTTCATTCCAAGAAACTACCAAAGTATTGAGTCAAGCTGCTATTCAGGGCAAGACAGATGCAATGTTGGGATTGAAAGAGAATGTAATTACCGGACATTTAATTCCTGCAGGTTCTGGTCAAAAAGAATTTGAGAACATGATTGTAGGAAGTAAAGAAGAATATGAAGTATTGGCTACTACCAAAGAAGCAATGAGCTTTGATGATGAAGAGTAGTTAACTCAATTCAATGAATATTAAAAGTAGGAAGCAGTAGCTTCCTACTTTTTTACTAAATAACTATTCAGATAAAAATTAATACATGAAAAATATTGCTGCAGGAATAAATATTGTGCTCGCTATTGCAGTAGCGATTTTATTTTATTTTCAGTTTGCCCCTAAAAAAACAGAAAACACTGCCCCGGGAAGTTCAAAAAATTTACCAGAAGGAAGCTTCAAAATTGCTTATTTTGAATCTGATTCTATTCAAAATAATTTTGAATATTTCAAAGAAATCAGGTCTGTGTTGCAAGCAAAAGACCAGGCCAATAGCAGGCAGTTGAATGAGTTAAAAACGATTTTTACTAGTAAGTACCAAGATCTTCAAAGATCAGCACAAAGTCTTTCTCAGGCCGAATTGGCCAATAGGCAGCAGGAGTTGGTTCAGATGGAAAAAACCTATCAGGGTAAAGAGCAAATGATGGCTCAAGAAATGCAAGACGAAAGCTTCAAAAAACTACAGGATGTTAAGAAAAAAATAGAAGATTATTTAAAAGAATACAACAAAGGAAAGGGGTATTCTTACATTTTTTCTAGTGCCCCAGAATTTATGTACTTAAAAGACACTACTTATAATATTACCGAAGATCTTATCAAAGGGTTGAATAAGTTGTATCCAAAGAAGCAATAATTCATCAATCATATTTATTATCTTCATTCCCGCTCCCAAAAGAGCGGGATTTTTTATGGAAAACAACAATGCTTTTAAACCTTCACTAGGGCTATTCGATGCTACGATGATTGTAGCTGGAAGTATGATTGGTTCTGGTATTTTTATTGTAAGTGCCGATATTACTCGTAATGTTGGGAGTGCAGGTTGGTTGATCGTGGTTTGGTTGATTACTGGTTTTATGACACTAAGTGCTGCATTGAGTTATGGAGAGTTGAGTGCAATGTTTCCAAAAGCAGGAGGTCAATATGTTTACCTGAAAGAATCGTATAATCCACTTACTGGTTTTTTGTACGGGTGGAGTTTTTTTGCTGTTATACAAACTGGAACTATTGCAGCAGTAGGGGTTGCATTTTGTAAATTTGCAGGTTATTTTTTTCCTTCATTAGAACTAACCGATAACAATATTTTGTTGAGTATTGGAAGTTTTCATGTGTATACTGCTCAATTGGTATCTATTGTAATGGTTATTCTACTTACCTATATTAACACAAGGGGTGTAAACGGAGGTAAAATTATTCAAACCACATTTACGGTAACAAAACTATTGTCTTTATTTGGGTTAATTGTTTTTGGATTTATTATGATGAAATCGGAAGTGTGGGATGCCAACTGGATTAATCCATGGCATATGCAAAAGCTTTCCAATGCCACCAGTACAAATACTTCTTTTGATTCAACAATTATAATGCCTTTAATAGGAGCAGCTGCAGTTGGCGCAATTGCCGCCTCAATGGTTGGTTCTATCTTTAGTAGCGATGCATGGAACAATGTTACTTTTATTGCTGGAGAAATAAAGAATCCTAAAAGAAATATTGGGTTAAGTTTGTTTTTAGGCACTTTGATTGTAACCATTGTTTATGTTTCTGCAAATGTTATGTATTTAGGTGTTCTTCCTTTAAATGAAATTGCATTTGCAAAATCAGATAGAGTAGCGGTTGCAGCTTCCAATGTAATATTTGGTGAAATAGGAACATATGTGATAGCAGCTATGATTATGATTTCTACTTTTGGTTGTAATAATGGATTGATTTTGGCCGGATCAAGGGTTTATTACACAATGGCTCAAGATGGTTTGTTTTTTAAAAAAGCAGGTGAGTTAAATAAAAATGGAGTTCCAGCATGGGCATTGTGGGCGCAATGTGTTGTAGCTTCTTTGTTGTGTTTGAGTGGAAAATACGGCGATTTACTGGATATGGTTTCTTTCATTGTTGTTATCTTTTACGTTTTAACCATTGTAGGTATTTTTATTTTAAGAAAGAAAAGGCCTGAAATAGAAAGGCCTTATAAAGCATTTGGTTATCCAATTCTTCCCGCTATTTATATTTTAATGGGGATCAGTTTTTGTATTTTATTGATTGTTTACAAGCCAGAATTTACATGGCCTGGATTGATTATTACACTAATCGGTATACCAATTTATTTTATAGCAGTAAGTAATTCAAAAAAATAAGTGAATGAATTTCGATCAATTATTTATCGATTTAAGTAAATCAAAAGTATTGGTTGTAGGGGATGTAATGCTCGATACCTATTGGTGGGGTCATGTGGATAGAATTTCTCCTGAAGCCCCGGTGCCTATTGTAACTTTAAATAACAAAGAATTGCGAGTTGGAGGAGCTGCCAACGTTGCCTTAAATACAGTTTCCTTAGGTGCTTCAACAGCTATCATCTCAGTTATTGGAGATGATGCAGACGGTAACCAGTTGCTTGCTATGTTGCAAGGACATCAAATTGATGTTGCTCATATTATTTCTTCTGCTAAAAGAGTTACCACTAATAAAATGAGGGTGATGAGCCGCAATCAACAAATGATGCGCTTAGATGCAGAGCTTACAACAGATATAGATGAAGTTTTAGAAAGCCAATTGATCAATAATATAACTGCATACATCAATAACAACAATCCTCAAGTAGTTATTTTTGAAGACTATAACAAAGGAGTTATTACTAAAAAACTGATTGAAACAATTACCAGACTTTGTGTTGCTAAAAATATCATCACTGCTGTTGATCCAAAGCGAAAAAATTTTCTATCATATAAAAATGTTACTTTGTTTAAGCCTAATTTAAAAGAAGTAAAAGAAGGGCTTAATTTATTAATTGATCAAGTAGATCTTGCCCATTTAGCTGTTATTCATGAGGCACTGCACAATGAATTGAATCATCAAATTTCTTTTATTACTTTATCAGAAAAAGGCGTTTATTATCAGTTTAATAACGAGAAAGCTATTATACCTACTCATATCCGAAATATAGCCGATGTTAGTGGTGCGGGTGATACAGTGATTGCCGTGGCATCACTCGTATATGCAACCACTAAAAATATGATGCTGGCCGCTGAAATGGCCAATATTGCTGGGGGATTGGTTTGCGAAGAAGTAGGAACTGCGGCAATCGATAAGAAAAAATTATTGGATGAGTGTAATTTATTGTTAAACGATAGGGTATAATTTTTGGTGTTTTAACAAAGCACAATGAATGCTTTCAAACCAATTTACAATTCATTTCAAACCTTTCTAATGAAACTGCTTTTATATTCGAATTTTTCTGAGCGTAAAAAAATTACTTTCGTATGCAAAATTTTAAGCAATGAGTAATTTTACTATCGCCATTCATGGGGGAGCTGGAACCATCTTAAAAGCAGATATGACTCCTGCCTTAGAGCAAGCCTATTCCGAAGGGATACAGCAAGCATTGGATATCAGTTATGCCGTGCTTGAGCAAGGTGGAACTGCTGTAAATGCTGTGAAGGCTGCACTGGTGGTTTTAGAGGACAATGTTTTGTTTAATGCCGGGCGAGGTGCTGTTTTTACTAAGAAAGGAGTTCAAGAAATGGATGCAGCAATTATGGATGGCACTAACCTATCGGCAGGAGCGGTAACAGGGGTAAGAAATGTACGAAATCCGATAGAATTGGCTACTGAAGTAATGCGCAACAGCAATCATGTTTTTTTAAGCGGTAAGGGAGCTAATGATTTTGCTATTAAACAAGGAATTAGATTAGAACCCGATGAGTATTTTTTTTCGCAGTTTAGGTATGATCAGTGGAAAGCGATCAGGGATTCAGACAATTATTCATTGGACCATACCAATCATCAGTTGGAAGAATTGATGCGCGATAAAAAATTTGGTACTGTTGGTGCAGTTGCATGCGATGTGAATGGAAATATTGCAGCAGCTACTTCTACAGGTGGTATGACCAATAAAAAATATGGTAGAATTGGAGATAGTCCTATCATTGGCGCTGGTACCTATGCCAATAACAAAACTTGTGGCATTAGCTGTACTGGCCATGGTGAAATTTTCATTCAAAGTGTTGCGGCATACGATGTGAGTTGTTTAATGGAATACAAGGGATATGATTTAGAAAAAGCAATGCACGAAGTAGTGAAAGTAAAATTGGTTGCAATGAAAGGCGAAGGGGGTATGATTGGGGTTGATGCTCAAGGAAATGCTGCTATGGTTTTTAATAGTGCAGGAATGTATAGGGGAGTAAAAAACAATTTGGGGTTAAATTCAGTTGCCATTTATAGTTAAATTTATAATGAAAAAAATTGCCATTGTAACTGCGGGGGGTATGGGAACTCGGATGGGTGCGAAATTGCCCAAGCAATTTTTATTACTCAGCGGCAAACCTGTATTGTGGCATACGCTTAATGCATTTATTAATGCTTTTGAAGATATTGATTTTGTTTTAGTTGTTCCGGATGATTTTGTAAATACTGCAACTGAATTGGCCAGCGAATTGAATATTTCACAGAAAACTGTAATTGTAGTTGGAGGCCCCACAAGGTTTGATTCAGTAAAAAATGGTTTAGCAACAATCAAGGAATCTGCCATTGTTTTTGTTCACGATGGCGTAAGGTGTTTGGTTAGCCCAGACTTAATAAAGCGCTGTTATGTACAGGCAATCGAAAAAGGTTCTGCAATACCAGCAGTAGCTTCTACCGACAGTGTCAGAATAGCAATGGAAGATGATCATAAAGTTATTGACAGAGCTAAAGTTAGCATCATACAAACTCCACAAACTTTTAAAAGCGAATTGATTTTACCCGCATTCAATCAATCTTATCAAGAGCGCTTTACCGATGAAGCAACAGTTGTGGAATCAACTGGCAATCGGGTTTATTTAATTGAAGGCGACTATCAAAATATAAAAATTACCAGGCCTATTGATTTAATTATTGCGGAACAAATAATTGCTGATCGGGTATCTTAGAAAAGATGCGATAAAGGGAATGGCAAATTGTTGTACTGATGTGTAAAGTAAGTTTCTTTCTGTGGGCCAAATGCGGTATAGAATTCTTTTACTCCAGGTATAACAGATCCTTCAAAATCAAATGATCTTGGTTGTTCTGAAAATTCTTCAATTATTTTACTAAGTAAAAAATGATTGGCATGCATTTTCCTGCCTTTTTCACTAACGGTATTGGCTATATTGTACAATCGCTTTTCATCTTTGAGTAGTAGGGCTATTGCTATTGTTTCATTTCTTTCATTTACAATGCTTCTTGTAAAACAATTGTCTTTATTGTTGTTGCAATAGCTGATCAGTTTTTGGTAATCTTTATTGCTTATGCTATCAAGCTTGCTTCCATATTGATGTTGATACATTTTTATGGCAATTTCAATGTCAATATTCTTTATGTAATCAACAACTGTATACTTGCATTTTTCTAGGCTTGTTTTCAAATCTTTTCTGAAATTGTTTGCAATATCCTTAAATGGTTTATTTAGGTTTATGGCATAATTTATTTTTTCTGTACTATTTTCTCTAATTAATGCGGCTTTGTTTAAAAAATTGAATTGCAGACTTCCGTATTTGTATTTATGCTTAATGGTTTTAATGATGGCGGCTGCATCCTCTGTGTTCAACTTTCCAATTATCCCCAATTGTTGAATGAATGCAGGTGAATAGCAATACCTAATAAATCCTTTTTTTCTAATAGGAATGGCAATGATTGTTTCATAGTCATTCACAACAAGACCTTCCCAAGCGTCAGTTAATGCATCTAAATAGGAGGTTGTTGAATAAATAAGCCCGTTTGGCTCTTGTATAATTCTTTCATTCCATTTTAAGTTGTCTATGGCAGAAGAAGGAATGATATGGATATTGTTGTTGCTCAATTGACGTTTATTTTCCTTTTCCCGAAAAGATGATTCTTAATGTATGCATCATTATTTTGAAGTCTAATAGGATAGAGGCATTTTCGATATAAATCAAATCGAATTGCATTCTTTCGATCATTTCATCCATTGTAGAAGCATAACCAAATTGCACCATTCCCCAAGAGGTTAATCCTGGTTTTACTTTAAATAAGTAACCATAATAGGGGGAGGCTTTCTTTAATTCATTGATGTAAAATTGTCGTTCAGGTCTTGGTCCTACTAAGCTCATGTTTCCTTTCAAAATATTCCACAATTGCGGAAGTTCATCTAAACGCCATTTTCTCATTATTTTACCCCATGCAGTAATCCTTAGATCGTTGTTGCTCGACAATGCAGGCCCTTCTTTTTCGGCATGAATAAACATACTTCTGAATTTATAAATGGTAAAAGGTTTTTCATTCAATCCGATTCGTTCTTGCGAATAAATTGGGTTTCCATTAGAACTTATGTAGGTTTTGATAAATAGCAATAAAAACAGGGGGCTTAATAAAATTAATCCAGTACATGCAACTACAATATCAATGATTCTTTTAAAATGTGCTTCTTTCGATGAAAGTGCCGATGTTTGAATATCAACTAAGAATGAACCTCGGATATTGTTTGCTTTAATTGATCCTGATAGAATGTCTAAAGTGTCGGGTATGAGTTTGATAGCAATCTCTTTATTGCTTAGATCGGCAACCAATTGTTCAATCAATGGGTTTTCGCTTTTATTGATCGATAAAATTAGCAATTGTACTTGCTGCTTTTCAATGATTTGATTTAGTTGATCAATAGATCCAAGTAGTGGTATCCACTTAGATAACCCATTTTTTTCTTCTCTTGCATTGAGTGGTATAAATCCAATAGCCTTATAACCTAAGTATCGATAATTTTTTTGAAGTAAAGCCAATAGCTTAATCGATTTTAAGTTATTTCCTATTATCAGGGTATTAAAATGTATATCCCCTTTGGTAATTAATTGCTTTACTCGAATAAGCAGCAATATTCTGCCTGTAATAACGCAAATAAATTGAATGGTCATAAGGTAAAAAAGCTGACCGATAGATTGTGCAATCAATAAATAGGGAATACAATAAAGCAATAAACACCCAAACAAGGTTAGCAAGAATGTGTCGGTTAATTCTGTTAACCTCGATTTATGGAATAGTGAGCCATTGTAAGAGCCTCCCAAAAAATAAAAGGAAAGCCAGAATAAAGGATATTCAATCAATAGACCAATTGGTTTAAGCCAATAAGTATGCAGCATACAAAAAATGGCAATGGCTATTGCAGAAAAACAATAATCGATAATGATATATGGTAAAATATTTTTCTTGTATAGCAACATTCATTTAGGAATTCACAAGAATACTTGTATTGCTTATTTTATCCAATATTTTGTGGGCAACTTCCATGGCTAAAAAACCATCAATTTCGCTTACAACTGTTGGTTTATTGTGCAATATTGCATCCACAAATGAAGTTAATTCTAGTTTTATAGCATTTGTTGGAGCAATTTCTGGGGTTGCAATAGCAATTGATTTTTTACCATTAGGGGTATCTATATCGAAAGAAAAAACATTGCTGTCTTCTGGTTGTTTTAATTTAATTATTTCTGTTTTCTTTTCTAAAAAGTCTATTCCGATATATGCGTCTTTTTGAAACAGTCGCATCTTGCGCATTTTTTTCATGCTAATTCTGCTACTGGTTAAATTGGCAACACATCCGTTGTTAAATTCAATTCTTACGTTGGCAATATCAGGCGTTTCAGTCATTACCGCTACGCCACTGGCCGCTATACTCTTTACATCGCTCTTTACTAAACTTAAAATAATATCAATATCATGAATCATTAAGTCTAGAATTACACTAACTTCTGTACCTCTAGGGTTAAATTGAGCCAATCTATGTACTTCTATAAACATGGGGTTTAAACGCATGTCTTTAATGGCCAAGTAAGCAGGGTTAAATCTTTCTACATGGCCAACTTGTAATTTCACATTAGCCTCTTTTACCAGATTCATTAAATCTCGCCCTTCTTGTATGGTATGTGTGATTGGTTTTTCTACAAATACATGTTTGCCTTTTCTAATGGCTTGCATGCAAATATCAAAATGTTGATTGGTTGGTGTAATAACATCAATAATATCACATGCATCAATTAATTTTTCTTCATCCATGAATCTTTTTAAACCATGCTTTTCGGTAACTTCTTTTGCATTTTCATTATTGGGGTCAAAAAAACCAACCAATTTTATTCCCTCAATTTCTTTCCAGTTGTTTAGGTGAAATTTTCCTAAATGGCCAACTCCAAACAAGCCTACTTTTAGCATAAAAACATATTAGTTGGTAAAGATAAATATTTCAACCTCTCCAAGCTAGTTAATTTAGTCGAAAATGGCATAGTTCTTCATGTTGGTAAGATCTTCTTCGTTTAGTAAAGTTGTTGCAAATGCTTCTACATGGGGTAACTCGTATTTACAATAAAATGCAAGGGTTTGCAGCTTCCCTTGATAAAAATCAATTTCTTTCTGGGAAATGCTGGTATTGGCCAATTTTTTAGCAGCTAGGATTCCCATTTTTAACCATTGCCACCCTATTACAATAAAGCTCATCATTTCTAAAAAGATGGTTGCATCCGATAAATATTTTTCTGTTTGACCGGCCGATGCATAGCTGTATAATTTTGCAAGTACTTGCTCAATCCTTTTCATTTCAATGGCTAATTGATCTGCAGCTATTTTTAACGATTCGATCTCTGATGCTTCTTGAATGGTAGATTGGATGGTTTTGGCAAGAATGTGTAAGGCATTTCCTTTTTCCATTGTAACTTTTCTTCCCAATAGATCTATTGCCTGAATCCCTGTTGTGCCTTCATATAAAGACATGATTTTTAAATCTCTATAATGTTGTTGAACAGGAAAATCTGTGGTAAATCCATATCCACCTAAAGTTTGTATGGCAAGAGCAGCCGATCTACTTCCATGCTCTGAAGAATAGGTTTTTACGATTGGTGTTAAAATTTCCATCAATAGCCAATATTGGTGTTTTTCATCACCAGAAGACGCATGGGTTAAGTCGTATAATTTATTGCATTCAATACCTAAAGAAAGCGCGCCTTCGGCAATTGCTTTTTGTGTAAAAAGCATTCGTTGAACATCTGCATGGTTGATGATTAATGTGGGTTCTTTTGAAGGATCTTTTTCTCCTGCTATTCTTCCTTGTGGTCTTTCTAAACAATATTGTAGCGAAGCTTGATATGCTGCCATTGCAACAGAAGCGGCACACATCCCAACACTTATTCTTGCACCATTCATCATTTGAAACATATAGGTTAATCCTTTATGTGGCTCACCTACTAAATAGCCTCTACAATCATTGTTGTCGCCAAATGATAAATGTGTTGTAGCATATCCTTTTTGCCCCATTTTTTGAAAATCGCCTGCACAATAAACATCATTGTATTCCAAGTCTCCATTTTTGTTGACCCTGAATTTTGGAATGATAAATAGTGAAATTCCTTTTACACCCAACGGTGCTCCTTCAATTCTGGCTAAGGTTAAATGAACGAAATTGGAACAGGCTTCATGTTGTCCTCCTGAGATAAAAATCTTTTGACCTTTTATTGAATACAGATCTCCTTCCAAAGGTTTTGCACTTGTGGTTATATCAGAAAGCGAACTGCCGGCTTGAGGTTCGGTAAGTGCCATTGTACCTTGCCATTCGCCTGAAAATATTTTTGGAACATAAGTGCCAATTTGCTCAATGTTTCCAAAGCTGGTAATCAATCCTGCTGCACCAGCAGATAAACCCAAATATCCTTCAACACCATTATTTGCAGCTTGAAATATATGATGAGCCGTACTAAAAATCATCTCTGGTAATTGCATGCCACCATGTTCAAAATTGGCGCTTGCGCCTATCCATCCCTGGGAAGCTGATTCTGTTATGATTCTTTTCAAACATGGATGTGTTAAAACATTTCCATTTCCATCGTATTTAACAGGGTTTTCATCCATGTCTTTAAAATAGGGAGCCATTTCTTGATCTGCCAATAATTTGGCCGATTCAATCATCATCCAAGTTTGCTCTTCATCTAAATGAGCAAATCGTTCGTATTGAAACAAGTCTTTTATTGGATGTACTTCAAACAATAAAAATTTCAGAAAGTCCATGTTGGTGTAACGGGCCATATAGAATTATGATTTAAGAGATAAGAGATATGAGATAAGAGATATGAGATAAAAGATATGAGATAAGTGATAAGCGTTAGCGGGCGGTGCCGCCGTCGATGGTTAAACAAATTCCATTTACAAATGAGGCTTCATCGGAAGCCAAATATAAATAACCATAGGCTATATCAATTGGTTTACCCCAATGACCATTCGGAATCATCGGAATCATTTTTTGTTTTAGTTCTTCAGGAATTGCATCAGTCATTTGAGTTTCAATAAAGCCAGGCGCAATGCAATTGGCAGTGATTCCAAATCTTCCTAATTCCAGTGCCCAAACTTTCGATATTCCAATGATGGCAGATTTTGTTGCTACATAATTGGTTTGTCCATAATTGCCTCTTAATCCAACATTGGATGAAGCAGAAACAATTCTTCCATATTGTTGGTTTTTCATATGCTGCGCTACAATTTGGGTGCAATTAAACACACCTGTAAGATTTACTGCTAAAACTTTATCCCATTCTTCTTCTTGCATTTTTAATAGGGTTTTGTCTTTGGTAATTCCGGCATTATTAATAAGTATATCTATTCTCGAATGGGTTTTTATTATATCGTTTACTGCAGATTCAATAGCAAGCTTATCTGTTACAGACAATTTTGTAAAGTAAACAGCCAGTTGCTTGCTTCTTAAACTAGCAGCAAATGCCTCACCTAGATCGGATTGATCCCATATAAAAACGGTGGCGCCTTCTTGTGCAAAAAGTTCAGCAGTAGCTGCTCCAATGCCAGCTGCTCCTCCTGTTATAATGGCAATTTTATTTTTTAAACGCATAGAGTTGATTTTAAAAGATGATACTAATTAATTCTGCAACATATGCTGGTTTTTCAGCTCCTTTAATTTCTATGGTGCATTCCAAAAATAATTTTACAGAACCATTGGGTTGTTCTTCTACATTGTTTAGTTTGGCAATTAATCTTATTTCGCTGTCTACAGGAACAGGAGAAATAAATCTAGCTTTGTTGATGCCATAATTAAAAAATGTTTGAACATTATCAATAAAAATGATCTCATAAAAAAACTGAGAAGCCAAACTCATGGTTAAATATCCATGTGCAATTGTTTTTCCTCCTGGTAAAAATTGTTTTGCTTTTTCAGTATCTAAATGAACCCATTGAAAATCGAGTGTTGCTGCTGCAAAATCATTGATCATTGTTTGAGTTAGTTTGAGCCATTTTGTTGGACCCGCAGTTGCTCCGATATGATTCTTGATATCAGCAATTCCATTGATGTTAATTTTGGATGAAATGGCAGTATCGATTGGCTTTTGCTTGGTTTCAGTACCTGCAATTTTTGTTGTATTTTTTTGCATTGGGGGCTCTTCTCTGATCTGCACCACTGCTTTTCCTAAAACCCTTCGTTCCATTAAATCAAGTATCGCCATCGGTGATTCTTCCAATGAATAAATTTTATGAATGGGTTGTGCAATTTTACCCTCTCTCATCCAATTAAGCAACTCCCCGAAATTTTTTAAACTATTTGCAGGTTCACGTTCTGCAAAACTTCCCCAAAAAACGCCCACTACAGCAGATCCTTTTAATAAAGCTAAATTGAAAGGCAATTGAGGGATTTCTCCAGAAGCAAAACCCACTACCAAATACCTTCCATTCCAGGCCATTGATCTGAGCGCTGGTTCAGCTAAGGCGCCGCCAATAGGATCATAAACAATGTCTACACCTTGGCCTTGGGTAATTTCTTTGATTGCCAATTTTAAATCTTGATTGGAATAATTGATGCAATAGTCCGCACCTTTTGATTTGCAAAGAGCTAATTTTTCTTCAGAAGAAGCTGCTGCAATTACCCTTGCTCCCATTAATTTAGCTAGTTCTACAGCCGCTATGCCAACACCGCCGGCAGCCCCTAAAACCAGTATGGTATCTCCTTTTTTTAATTGCCCACGATCTTTTAGTGCATGATAAGAAGTGCCAAAAGTATAAAGCGAAGAGGCTGCTGTAATGAACGACATGGAAGGAGGCATTGGAAATACCCTTGCACTATCTACAAGTACTTGTTCTGCAAATCCTCCCCAAATACTTAATGCCAAAACTTTGTCGCCTACTTTAAAATTGGTTACTTTTTCTCCAACGCATTTCACAATTCCTGCAATTTCGCCACCGGGCGAAAAAGGAAGATTGGGTTTAAATTGGTATTTATTTTGGATGATTAAGGCATCAGGAAAATTGGCGCCGCATGCATATACATCTATTAATACTTCTTTTTGGGAGGGTGAAGGCAGCTCCAGTTCTTCAAGCGCCAATGTTTCTGGGCCCCCAAATGCTTTACAAAGAATTGCTTTCATATTTATGGTTATTAGCTGGGTTGTCAATTTACAAACAATAGTTTAAAGTTCAATGATCTATTTTTATTGTTTCTGGAGTATATAAGTTGTACTATTTGTTTAATTCCTTTTCTTTGTTACAGCTTGCTTTTTTGTACTACATACAGAACTGGGGCATGTACTTATTGTCAATAACTTTTGAGTAGATATTCCAAATGTTTAAAGCAATAAAAATTATTTATGATTCTCTTTTTTTGGTTGATGATTGTACTCATTGCCTATACCTTTATCGGGTATGGATTATTGCTATATGTGTTAAATAAAATCAACTACTTTTTCTGGGGCAAAAAAAACAGCATCAGTAAAAATGATGGACCATCTGTTACAGTAATTGTTACTGCATTTAATGAAGCTTATATTATTGAAGAAAAAATCATCAATACTTTAGCATTAATCTATCCTAAGCAAAGTGTTCAATATAAATTCATCACAGATGGTTCATCTGATGAAACAGCTTCGATTGTAGCAAAGTATCCATCTATCAAGGGAATGCATTTAGATGAAAGGAATGGGAAAATTGCAGCAGTTCAAAGGGCAATGAAAGAAATTGAAACAGAGGTAGTGGTGTTTACCGATGCAAATGCAATGCTAAATAAAGAAGCATTGATTAATATTTGTAAGCATTACCATGATCCAAAAGTTGGAGCCGTAGCCGGAGAGAAAAGGGTACTTATCGATGATCATTCGGATGCAACAGCCGGAGAAGGATTTTATTGGAAATATGAATCAACATTAAAGCAATGGGAAGCTGATTTGTATACAGTGGTTGGAGCTGCAGGAGAATTATATAGTATTCGTACCTCATTGTATCAACCCATAGAACAAGATACAATACTAGATGATTTTATGATTTCTATCAATATTGCCTTGCAAGGATATAGCGTTGTTTACGAGCCAGAAGCTTTTGCTACAGAAACTTCATCTGCTAATACCCAGGAAGAATTGAAAAGGAAAATTCGTATTGCAGCTGGCGGAATTCAATCAACAATACGATTGTGGCGATTATTGGTTCCTTTTAAGAATCCCATATTAACATTTCAATTTATTAGCCATCGTATACTAAGGTGGGTGGTTGCACCTACTTTAATGGTATTGGCCTTTTTTTTGAATATGGCTTTAGTTGAACAAAAAGGAATTTATTCGGTTTATGGTTTACTATTTCTAGTACAATTGAGTTTTTATGTAGTTGCTATTATAGGATTCGTTTTAGAAAAGCAGCATGTAAAACTACAATTGAAGGCTTTTTTTATTCCTTACTATTTCTGCTTAATCAATTATGCAATGATTGCTGGTGCATACAGGTACTTTTTTACCAAACAATCAGTGTTATGGGAGAAGGCGAAAAGAAAACGCCCGATTTAAATAAAAACAAGATAGAAGTGAATGCTATTTTAAGCATTGCGTTGCATTGTCTCGTCCTAAAAAACCTTCCATGTTTAAAATAGTTGATCTAACGCGCTTACTCATTTACGGCTGCTAAATCGCATATTTAAGGATAAATACGGTTATAATGAGCACAATTGGAAAAACGCTTAAACTGCCCCATCAGATTATAAGCTGGTTATTTCTAGGATTAGAAGTGTAAGTGTTCCTAAAAATCAGACAGTTTAAAATTAGAGCGAAAATCCGTATTTGAACTGAAATAAATACAAGTTACTTTGTGGTGGTATTCCATTTATTTTGAGTGATAGTATATTGTTTTGATGAGTATAGGGTGTTGTTAAATTGAGTATTTACCCCTAAAACGAATTTTTCACAAAAAGTGTGTAACCACAGTGTAACGGAGGTATAGACATAAAGAACCCCTTGAAAATCAAGGGGTTAATTGTTTTTAAGCGGACCGGACGGCCAGTTTGAACCTTGTTCTATCTTATTTTAAACTGATGAAACCCTCGAATATAAAGGGTTTATCTTTATATTCTTCTCATCTAAACAGGTCTAAATTGACTAAAATAAGGGGTAGTAGCTACACATTCTGCTACATCATTTTTTGTACTCACGACTATCTTAACATTGTACTAAAATACCTCTGCCTGCCTTTTGATAATTTATAATGTATAAAAAATATTTAATTTTATTCTAACTTTTACCATACTTGTATTATTTTTATTTATATATTCTTTTGTAAGAAGAGTGTATTTAAAAACATATATCTAGCTTTACGAACAAAAAAATACATTCAATCTATTTACTAATTTTTTTTCTTATAGTTAGTGTTAGTTGTTCGAAAAACCAAGATTCAAAATTAGGGGAAGACCCATTAGTTACTCCAACTAAATTTATATCAGTAAAATCTTTTGGAGTAATTGGGGATGGAATTGCCGACGAAACGGCTGCATTTGTTAAGGCGCAGGATTATGCACATGCTAATAAAATTGCTTTATTTATTCCTAATGGATATTATAAAATTAATCTAGAAATAAAATATGACAGCTTGTATATTTTTGGTGAAAGCAAACCAATTACTAGGTCAGATTCTTTAGTAAATGGGGCAGTTATTATTGGCACAATAAATTCGAAAAATAAAAAATTTATTCAGGTTCAAAATTTAGGTGTTTGGTCTCAGTCTGATGCTATATTAACTGGCGATGGTTTAGGAAGTTCGCCTCTATATCAAAAATATTTTAATCTCGAGCTTCTGGGTACAGGTTTTTTTGGGTATAAGCATGGCTTATTATGTCAATCAGGTTCTAATATTAATATTCAAAACATGACTGTAACTAAATTTTTTCATGGAATTGCTATTAGGGCTGGAGACGTGAATATTCGAAATGTAATTGCTAATAATTGTGGATTTACCTCCATAGTTGTAAAATCTGCAATGGGTGGCAATGAAATTGCGCAAAATGTTAAAATACAAGACGTGATTATCAATGGTGATTCCACAGATATTTATGCACGTGGCGGGACAATTTTAGTGCAGTCTTTTGATGATAATTGTGTCACAAAAAATATCACTGTTAATAATGTGAAAAGTTATCACGGTGGTGTTGGGACTGTAATTATTGAACAGCGAAAAGGGAAAGTAGATAGTGTTAATATTAGCAATTGCTATAGTTATAAAGCTGGAGATAACCCTATCAGGGCAAGTTTTGATGTTGTCGGCTCAGCATCAAATATTTCTTTTAGTAATTGTAATTCAAATCTTTCTAATGCAATTGGGTATCGAACAAACAATGGTGCCATAAATATAAAAGTTATTAAATCATTTGAGACTAATTCAAAAGTCGCAGCATATGAGGGGCTTTTCAAGTTTCTTGAGCTAAATAATATTGTCTTAATCAAATAAATGATTGGTTCAAGTACAGTAAAAAGTAAAAGCCTAAAAAAAAACCTAACTAATTGAAAGTTAAGGGTTTTTGCGGCAGGACTTATGATTAAATTACTTTCTATTGAGTTTCAGTATTTATTTGCAATTTTTTCTAACTGATTCTAGTCTAATGAAAGATGGGTTTTCTGTACCAAGTCGCGATTTATAGATGCGCTTGCACGCCTCTTCGTCATTGGTTTTATAGTTAGCACAGTCACATAATGATGGGCCACAGCTAGTTAATAGAATTGATAAAATTCCGCAAAATAAGATCATTCCTTTTTTCATTTGGTTTAGTTTTTTTTGATTAATTGTATGGTTATATGAGTTGAGTTCTATTCATTTTTCAAAAAAATAATTTAATTATACTCTTTTTCATATTTGCAATTTGAGCATGTGAATTTGATTGACTTACTAGGAAAAAAAATTCCTTTAAGTAAAATTAGTACACCTAAAATAATCATAATCCAAAATGTAGTTGAAATATCAGTATGACCACCATGATATTCAGCCCCGCCCTCTAAAAGAAAAGGAACAACAAAAGCGCCTAGTATTAATAAAACACCTATGGGTATTGCGCCTAAACTTTCGCTATAAGTAAATTGTTTACAATTAGGACATTGCTTATTTGCCATATTATAGATAAACTTAAATGAAAATAAATACAGATTAAGCTAAATTTATTGAATCTGCTTTTCCATCACTGTCTAAGTCATTTATTGCAATATCAGCCCTGCCATCTTTGTCGGTATCTGCTAATACTGAATCTATTCTTCCATCATTATCAGTATCAGCAGCCACTGTGTCAATTATGCCGTCATGGTCTGTGTCATAAGCAATCATATCATTTGTTCCATCACCATCACTGTCAATGAACATAGTATCAACTTTCCCATCTCCGTCCGTATCAAAAGAATCTGCAACACCATCGCCATCTGAATCAATGCTATACGATTCATTGTCGGATTTATCTGAACCTAAGAAGCGTTGAATAAAATTGTAAATAGCCCAAACAAATAGAACAACTGAAACTAATCTCTTAAGTTTAGTTTTCATTGGGGAATTCTCAAAAAAGATACCTGCTATAATTGAAAAGAGAATCCCTAAAATAGAGTTAATAATCAAAACGTCGCCAAAGAGCCTGTCAGTGTTGAATCCAAATAAAAATCCTGGGATAAGAAAACATAAGGCGTTTAGTACTGAAATCAGAGCCCCAAGTTTTATAAAACCTGGCCATGTCAAAATAATTTTACTTTTGTATTTGAATAGATAGAAGGCAGTAGCAATTGATGCAAAATTAAATAACATCATATATACAACTACTGTTTTATCTCTAGAGATAAAACTAATCAGGAGTAAGGGAAAGAAAGTGAACAGAAGTGTTAGTAAAGAAAATTTAGTTGAAAACTTTGTATTACTTGACTTATCTAAGGTTATTAGATTTTGAAACATAAAATTGAATTTTAAATTATTAATGGTTTTCTTGATACTATTTGCTTCTATAAAGAGTTTGTCCAACCTTAATACCATCCTTTGTCAGAGTGAAGCTAGAATTGTTACTTGCTTCAATATCACCTGAACAACTGATGCTCCAATTTCCTTCTTTGTGATTCCCTCCAAATAATTTATTGCTCATGCTGTAGGTTCCGTCTGAGTTAAATTTAATAGCTCCAATAAGGCTACCGCCAGATTCGTAAACCCAGTCGTAGCGCATGATTTTTTCTGACAAATCCTTTTTTGACTCATCTGTAATGCAATAACCATCAGCCATCGACTCATAGGGTGCTATCGTCCCATCCTCAGCTATCACGATATCTGAAAATATTTTAACTTTAAAATCTTCAATGTCTGATTTTATTTCAAATGTTCTTTTGTATGACACAGACTTATCAACGCAGAAAGTGTATATTTTTTTTCCAATATCTCCAACATTTCCGGTACTTTGTAAATTGAATGTTTTGAGCGAGTCTAAGCAATCTTTTTTTGTTAATTTTGGAAACTTTTTCTGATACGAAGCAAGCATTTCACCGAGTGTGAAACTTTTTCCATTAGTACGATCTTGGTACAATTTTTCATATTTTTCGTTGTAAGCTGCTATCGATTTTTTATGCTCTTCACCATTATAACTCATGTCGCGGTATGTATAATTTTCATCAAAGAATAGTTGCTCACTAGGAGATTTTTGTTCATTAAGAGATTGTTCATCACTCGCTATTTGATCATCTGTGGTTGTTTGGTCTTCAGAAGTACCTTGATCGGTTGTGGACCTGTTTTCATAATTTCTGTAAAGTGCATCAATGTCATTCCATTCTTTGGAAGCAATTTCAATTATTTGTTTAGATTCAGTTGCATCAAAGGATGGTCCATAAAAATAATTGATATTAAAGCCGATTACAGTATCAGAGGCTGCATTGGATGAATCAGTTGGATTTCCATATGCTGCAATTAATTCATTCATTTTTTCAGTTGTAAATTTTTGTCCTTGATTTTTTTTAATCCAATTACTAAATGAATCACTCCCATCTTTACAAGAAAATAAGCTAATTGCAATAGTCAAACAGAATAAAAATTTGCGAATCATATCAATGGGGTTTAATAATTGTTAAATAAAGAGGATGTCTACAATTCATCTTAAAAATATAGAAAAAAATTTATACAAACAATTTTATATATAATACAAATTAATCTTTTCAATTTTCTTAGGGGATGTCTTTAAAATATCTTTTTAAAAAGGATTGATTCGGTCTTTTGTCCCACAAAAAAGCCCCTAACTCATTAAAAGTTAAGGGCTTTTGCGGACCGGACGG
>Ga0164293_10000332_pt1 | contig 36164 bp, 34 predicted proteins | sample GEODES118metaG_FD_111487 | JGI IMG/M metagenome (GOLD analysis project Ga0164293, IMG submission 111487) | Eutrophic lake water microbial communities from Lake Mendota, Wisconsin, USA - GEODES118 metaG | ecosystem: Environmental > Aquatic > Freshwater > Lake | place: USA: Lake Mendota...
AGCCTCAGCCTGGGCGAGCGGCAGTTGCAGGCCCTGTGCGGTACCGCCTTGATGCTGGGCATCGACTCCCTGCGCCCGCCCTTGCTGGCGGCCAAGGCGGCTCGGGCAGTGGCTGCCCTGGAGGGGGCCGGAGAAGTCAGCGACGCCCATGCTGCCCTGGCCGCCCGCCTGATCCTGGCCCCGCGGGCCACCCGACTGCCCCCGCCTCCCCCGCCGCCCGAACAGACCGAGGACGATGCTCAAGAGCAAGCAGCCAATGAGCAAGACGCCGAACCGGCGCAGAACCCACCGCCACCCCCGCCGCAAAATCCGCCGCACAACGAAGAGCCGCAGCAAGACGAAGATGGCAGCGATGAGCAGCTCGAACTGCCCTCGGCCGAGGAGCTGCAGGAGATGATGATTGCCGCTGCGCAAGCCAGTCTCTCGCCCGGCCTGCTGGCGGCGCTGCGGGCCGGCAAAATCGCCCGCCAGACCTCTGCCGGCGCTGGTCGCTCTGGTGCCGCGCAAAAAAACCTGCGGCGCGGCCGGCCGCTCGGCGCGGTCCGTGGCGCCTTGCGCGATGGCGCGCGCCTGAACGTGCTGGCCACCCTGCGAGCAGCAGCGCCCTGGCAGGCCCTGCGCAAACAGGGCCGGCCGGCCGAGCCGGCGCAAGCGGCTGTGCGCCGCATCGAGGTGCGCCGCGACGACTTTCACATCATGCGCTTCAAGCAGCAGCGCTCGACCACCACCGTCTTCGTGGTCGACGCATCCGGCTCTTCGGCCCTGCACCGCCTGGCCGAGGCCAAGGGCGCGGTCGAGCTGCTGCTGGCCGACTGCTATGTGCGCCGCGACCGGGTGGCGGTCATTTCGTTTCGGGGCAGCGGCGCTGAAGTCCTGCTGCCCCCGACCCGCTCCCTGGCCCGCGCTAAACGCTCACTGGCCGGCCTGCCCGGCGGCGGCGGCACGCCGCTGGCCAGCGCACTGGAGACGGCGCACAAGCTGGCCGGACAGATTGCACGCAGCGGCGACACGCCCGTGGTGGTACTGCTCACCGACGGCCGCGCCAACATCGCCCGCGACGGTAGCCCCGGGCGCGGCAAGGCCGGGGAAGACGCCCTGGCCGCCGCACGGGCCCTGGCCCTGGACCAGTTCTCCTGCTTGCTGATCGACACCTCGGCCCAGCCCCAGTCCACCGCGCAGGTGCTGGCCCAGACCATGCGGGCCCACTACCTGCCCCTGCCCTACGCCGATGCGCAAGGCATGTCCAAGGCGGTGCGCTTGGCTCGGCCGGTGGCCGGTTGACTGTGAACTGAAGCACGATGAACGATCTGGCCGCCCTGGACTGGGAGCGCGAGGGACTGCACTGGCCACACCGCGAGCGCAGCCGCTTCGTGCAGGCCGCCGGCCTGCGCTGGCATGTGCAGCACTGGCCCGCCCCTTCAGCCACGGCGCCCACGGCACTGCTGCTGCACGGCACCGGCGCGTCCACCCATTCCTGGCGCCAGGTCGCGCCGCTGCTGGCCGGGCATATGCAGGTGATCAGCGTCGACCTGCCCGGCCACGCCTTCACCCAGTTACCGGCCGAAGGCTCCAACTCGCCCCAGCTCTCCCTGCCGGGCATGGCCCAGGGCGTGCAGGCCCTGCTCAAGGCCATGGAGGTGCAAGTCCAACTCATCGTCGGCCACTCGGCTGGCGCGGCTGTGGCGGTGCGCATGGCGCTCGACGGCTTGCCTGGCCTGCGGCTGATCGTCAGTCTCAATGGGGCGCTGCTGCCGCTGCATGGGCTGGCCGGTCAACTGTTTGCGCCAGCGGCGCGGCTGATGGCCGGCATGAACTGGATCCCGCGCCTGTTTGCCTACCAAGCCCGCGATCGTGCGGTCACCGAGCGCCTGCTGCAAAGCACAGGCTCGCGCATCGACGAGGAAGGCACCGCGCTCTATGCCTTGCTGGTGGCCAGCCCCAGCCACGCCGCCGCCGCCCTGGGCATGATGGCCCAATGGGACCTGCACGCCCTGGCCGAACGCCTGCCACGCCTGCGCGTACCGCTCGATCTGATCGTGGCCACTGGCGACAAGACGGTGCGCCCCGAGCAAGCCGAACAGGTGCTGCCCCGGCTAGACCCCAGCTTGCAGGCCAGCATCTCCAAGTTCGAGGGCTTGGGGCATCTGTCCCACGAGGAACAGCCGGCACGCACCACCGAGTTGCTGCTCGCGCTCTACCACCGGCGATTGAGCCCAGCCTGAGCCTGGTCGGCGACTTTTTCGATTGATTTAGACTCTGCCGTTCGCCCAGACACAAGCGCCCTTCCTTGCTGCGTGATCCTGAAATCTATCCCGCTGACCTGGGAGTCATAGCCCCGGTTCGGCTCAGCGACCTGAGGCTGTCTCAATAGCCTCGTCAACCCTAGCCTGAACAAACCATGCGACACATCATTTTCCGCGCAGCCATTGCCAGCAGCCTTGCGCTCGCCGCCACGGCTGGCGCCCAAACTGCCGACGGCTCAGTAGAAATCAAGGCGGGCAGTCAGCCGCGCGAGGTACTCGTCGGAGTCAAAAATGGCGCAGGCATCTGCGGCATGGAGCTTCGCTTTGGCGATGGACGGGTGGAAAGAAAGCGCCTGGAAGCAGGCGAAAACTGGTCGCTCAATCACAGCTACAGCGCCGACGGCAACTTCACCATCCAGGCTGAAGGAGTACTGGTGGTTCGGGGCTTGCGCACCGCCGGTCCATGCAACTACGGCCAGCAGGCTGCGCTAGCCATAGCTGGCGCGAGCTCAGTTCTGCAGCAGCCGGCGGGCGCTCCGACTCCGGCGGTGGCGCCGGTAGCAGCCCCTGGGGCTGTACAAGCGGCAGCACCCGCTTCTACAACAGCAATTGCCCAGCCAGTATCGCCGCCGACGCAACAAAGCACCGCACTCCAGCCCCAGATGCCCGCCAGATCTGCTCAGGGTCCCCAGCAAGACATGATCTTGATGGTCCTGAAGAACTCTAGCCGGCTTCGGGTCGTAAACACGCTGGACGGTGGAAAGCGCCTGAGTAACCCCGAGGATCTGGCCCGGGCGGGCGAGCTGACGACCTGCATCATCAAATTGCCAAATGCGTATGGGGCCTATCCGGACGCGACAATAGATGCGGCTGCACGCAACCAACTGCGACGCCACCTGAGTTCTCTGATCAATGGCAGAGAAGTGCTACTGCGGCCCATCGACTGCGGCAGAACGGCCGGCCCCAATATCGTCATGCGCTCAAACGAAGTCGTCGACATGGTATTGGTGCAACGACAAGCATTGGCCAGCCTGGTCAGCGCCATGCCAATCTTCGCCCGCGATTATGAGCAGTTGCACGAATTTGCTCAACCCGATCTGTTTGCGATGGCCGACCAAATGCGTGAAGCAGGCATTCAACGCAGGCAGACTCTGGCGAACCGCGCACAGGAACTCGACAGCCTGGCCCAAAGCGACTCCACCGAAAAAATCGGCTCTTTAACCTTTGGCCCTGTACGCCCGGGGGCGCCTATCCTGTTTTGTTCCCTGTCCTATACCGGCGAGCGAGGCGCAGCCATCATCGGCTACGCGCTGCGCGGCCTTAGCACGCAATCGGACGAATTGAGGACGATGGCTGAGCGACTGCGGTTGACGGTCAACACAAACCGCCCGCTTGACAAAACTTATCCTAACCTGGAGGCGCTCTTTACAGCCCGGCAGACCAGGCCCGAAGAGTGCATGATCTACGTCGATTACCCTTCGAATCTCAAGAGACTGATGAGCGCCCTGCAGCGCGATCCAAAGGCCCAGTTCCAACTTAATCAATTGATTGAAGCATCCGCCCTGCGCGACGATTGGGCTAAGCGGGCGGGATATCAAGACTATGCTCAATACGTGCTCAGCCGGGAGATGAAGGCCAATGCCCAACAGCTCAAGAGCCTCGGTCAGTACCAGATCACGGACAAAGCAGGGCTGGATGCAGCCGTGCGTGAAATGCAAGATAGCCGCTACAGCAGCCGCGGCGAAGTTGCCGATGTGCTGACCTACCTGAAGGACAAAGCCGATGCCACTGGCAAACCAGGTGCCACAGCGCTGAGCGTGCGCGATGCACGCCAAAAAGCAGCCCAAGAAGCCGCTGAAGCACAGGCAGCCAATGCACGGCGGCAACGCCAGGAAGTGGCAGCCGAATTCCCCTTTACTGCGGTATTGACCTGCGGCATGCCCCAGCACATGAACATACTGGGATGTTTTGCAGGCCGGCCCGGGGGCGGCGTGGAAACTGAGCTCAAGCTGCGCAATGGCGACAAGATGTCCCTCTACAAGGTCTACAACCTCAGGGAGGCCGGGCAGGAGCGCAGCGACGGCTTCTACATCGATCTACGCAGCAGCTACAGCCTACAGGCTCAAAACTCCGACGACACCCTGATTCTGGGGCTGAAAATCATCGAGCGCGCCACCGGTCGGGTGATACACAATGACCAAGCTGCGCGTTTTGGCGTTGTCAGCGCCCGGAACTGAGCACGGACAACCCATCCTCCCCGACTTCGGCTCCAGTTCAGGTGAGCCAGCTTCAATCCCCGCCCAAGCTCGCCGGTTCTCGGGCAAGGGGGGACAGTTGCCGCAGTCGACGGCACCATTGGTGCATCCGGCTCGGCGCGCTGCTGTCTGCAGCAGGAAGTCATCAGGTCTTCCATCGCCCTGGTGGTGACTGCGAGCATCTGCCTAAAAGATAAGCAACAGCAAAAAACTTGTCTTCATTGCCTTGATCGTCACATGTCAGGCAGGTAAAACATGACGGCCTTGTTGCGCCCTATCTTCGCTCAGCTGAACCGGGCCCGCGAGCCATGGTCAAAACAACAAGCTCTTAGTTGACCCACCGCGAGGCTTTCGAACTACGCCAACAAGACCGCCTTGCGCCGGCCCCTGCCTACAATGCAGTTTTATCCTGACAGCGGTCCAGCCCTGACCCATGAGCCTCCTCCTCGCCTGCCCGCCAACTGATCCGCGCGAGCCCTGGTCTGCCTGGCTGATCACCGGTGGCCGCGACAGGCCCGAGGGCTTGAGGCCGTCGGATGCCCAGCGCCTCGAAGGACAGCCCGAACAATGGCCAGCCGCGCGGGAACTGCTTGTGGTGGTGCCGGCGGCCATGCTGTCTTGGCACCAGGCAACGCTGCCACGCTTGCCTCGGCAACGCTGGCAGCAGGCCCTGGCCGGCCTGCTCGAAGACCAATTGCTCAGCGAGCCTTCGCAACTGCACATGGCCCTGGCCCCAGGTGCACAAGCTGGCACGGCCAGCTGGGTAGCGGTATGCCAAAAAACCTGGCTGCAGGAAGCGCTCGCCGTGCTGAACGCGGCAGGGCGCAGCGTGCAAAAAATCGTCCCCGAATTTGAGCCCGGGGCGACCGCCACCTACCTTATCGGTCAGGCCGAGCAGGCGCAACTGGTGCACGTCGATGAGCAAGGGGTGCTGGTGGCCCACCTGCGCCAGCCCCTGCGCGAGGCCTTACAAACCTGGGCTGCGGCCCTGCCCCAGGCCAGTGATGTGCCGCTGTGGGCCGAACCCGCATTGGCGCAGGCGGCGCAGGAAGGGCTGCATAGACCAGCTCAGTTGATCAGTCCCGCCCAGCGCCTATGGCAGGCAGCGCAGTCCGATTGGAATCTGGCGCAGTTCGATCTGGCAGCCACCGCCGGCGGCCAAGGGCGCCAAAAGGTGTTGCGGGCCTGGTCACAAGTATGGCGGTCTGCTCAGTGGCGTCCCTTGCGCTGGGGCCTGCTGGCGCTGGTTCTGGTGCAGGGGCTGGGGCTGATGGGCTGGGCCTGGCAGGAGTCGAGCCAGCAAAAATCGCGGCAGCAAGAGATACAGGCCATCCTGCGCAGCAGCTTCCCGCAGCTCAAGCTCATCATCGAGCCGGTGCAGCAAATGCAGCGCGAGGTGCAGGCGCTGGCCCTGGCCAGCGGCAGCCCGCAGGCCGGCGACCTGGGGGTGATGCTTTCCGTGCTGGCGCAAGCCGGCGCGCCGCCGATCAAGCGCCTTGACTACAGCAACGGGCAGTTGGCGCTGGGCGACTGGCCCTTGCCCGCGGCTCAGGTGGCGACGCTTCAATCGGCCCTGGCCCTGCGCGGCTACCAGTTGCAAGGCCAAGGCCAACAGTGGCAGATGTTGGTGCGTACGCCATGAATCCAGTCCTGATCAGGGCCCGGCAACTGTGGCAGTCACGCCTGCCGCGTGAGCGGCTGCTGATGTCGGCTGCGGCCGCAGTAGTGCTGGTCGCGCTGATCTGGACTTTCGCACTGGGGCCGGCCTGGCGGCTGTGGCAGCAGGCACCAAGCAGCCGCCTACAAGCCGAGCAGCAGCGCAGCATCATGCTGGCGCTGCAAGCTCGTGCACAAGACCTGCAAAAACAGGCCCGCATCGATCCGGCGCAAAGCAGGATGGCCCTTACAAAATCGGTCAAAGAATTGGGCGCACAGCTCGGTGGCGAAGGCCAACGGGTGACGGTTGATTTGCCGCGCGTCCCCATCGCCGCCTTGGCGGCCTGGCTGCAAGCGCTCGGCCCGCAGATCGGTGCCCGGGTGCTGCAAGCCAATTTGCAGGAGAGCGAGCCTGGTTTCTGGACGGGCCGCATGACCTTGGAATTGCCCTGACCATGGCAAGGCGCAAACCCGCCGTAACTGAGCGCCAAGCCCCTGTGCGGCAAGGCGCACGGGCCGCTTCCTGGTTTGCGGCCTGGCTGGGCCTGCTGCTGGGCCTAGGCATGGCCCTCTCGACGCAAGCGCCGGCGCGCTGGCTCGCGCCATGGATCGCAGCCAGCGGCCAGTTGCAATTGTTGGACGCGCAGGGCACCGTCTGGCAGGGATCGGGACGGCTGCTGCTGACCGGCGGGCCGGGCAGCCGCGATCGGGCCCTGCTGCCCGAACGCATCGAGTGGCGGCTGGGCCTGAACTGGAACGCTGTGGACCTGGACCTCAAGGCCCTGTGCTGCATGAGCCAGCCGCTGCGCATCAGCCTGGGCTGGGACGGCGGCGCTGCGCGCCTGAGCCTGGCCGACCAACAATCGCTCTGGCCGGCCGACATCCTCAGCGGCCTGGGCACGCCCTGGAACACCCTCAAGCCCAGCGGCACGCTGCAATTGCAGACGCAGGGCCTGCATTGGCGATGGAACGCGGGTCAGGCCCAGTTGCGGGGCGCAGCCATGCTGGACCTGCAAAACCTGGGTTCGGCCCTGTCCACCGTCAGTCCTATGGGCAATTACCGCTTGAACCTGCAAGCAGCCCAACAGGTTCAGGTCACACTCACCACCGTCGAAGGCGCCCTGCAACTGCAGGGGCAGGGGCAATGGCTGGCCGGGCGCTGGCGCTTTCAAGGCCAGGCCAGCACCGAGCCGGCGCTGGAGCCGGCGCTGGGCAATGTGCTCAATATCATCGGACGGCGCGAGGGCGCGCGCTCCAACATCACCATCGGTTGAGGGTCTCCCCATGAATCGCAACACCGTCCCGACCGCAGCCGCTCTGAGCCTGGCGCTGTCGGCCATCACCTGGGCGCAAAGCCCGACACTACCGCCGCGCACCGCAGCGGCCAACCCGCCCGGGGCGCCCCCGGCGGCCGCAGCAGGCCCGGCAAGCTCGGCTGCAAGCCCGGTGGTGGCCAGCCCACCGCCGGCAGCGGCCCGGCCGGCCGCCAGCGATATGGTTTCGCTGAGCTTTAGCAACACCGATATTGGCGAGGTCGCCCGTGCCATGGCCTTGATCACCGGCCGCAGCGTGGTGCTCGACCCGCGGGTCAAAGGCACCGTTACCCTCAACACCGACCGCCCCGTTAGCAAGGCCACCGCCTACAACCAGTTCCTGGCTGCGCTGCGACTACAAGGTTTTGCCGTGGTGGAGACTGCAGGCCTTTACAAGGTGGTGCCCGAGGCCGAGGCCAAGCTGCAGGGTGGCAGCGTCACCGACAAGGCGCCCACAACGGTGGGTAACCAGATCGTCACCCAGATCTTCCGGCTCAGCCATGAAAGTGCCAACAACCTGGTGCCGGTGCTGCGCCCGCTGATCAGCCCCAACAACACCATCAACGTCAACCCCGGCAACAACTCTCTGGTGGTCACCGACTATGCCGACAACCTACAGCGGGTCGGGCGCATCATCGCCGCGCTGGACGTGCCCAACGCCAGCGACCTGGAAATTGTGGTGCTCAAGCACGCGATTGCTGCGGACCTGGTGCCCTTGGTCAGCCGGCTGATCGAATCTCAAGGCTCTGCCACGGGCGCGCCGCAGGGACAAGCCGATACCAGCTACCGCACCACGCTGCTGGCCGAGCCCAGGTCCAACGCGGTCGTCATCCGGGCGGCCAACCCGGCTCGCCTGGCACTGGCCCGCAGCCTGGTCGAGCGCCTAGACCAGCCCAGCAGCCAGGCCGGCCCCAGCGGCAATATCCATGTGGTCTATCTCAAAAACGCTGACGCCACCAAGCTGGCCGTCACCCTGCGCGCCGCTATCGCAGCTGGCGATGGGCGTACGACAGCGACAGCGGCCGCCGCCAGCCCGCAACAGGCACCGGCAAGCGCTGCGGCCAGCACCACCGCCAGCCAGCCATCAACCGGCGGTCAGATTCAGGCCGATCCGGCCACCAACGCGCTGATCATCAGTGCGCCTGAGCCGCTGTACCGGCAACTGCGCGCCGTCATCGAGCAGCTCGACACCCGCCGGGCGCAGGTGCTGGTCGAGAGCCTGATCGTTGAGGTAAGGGCTGACAAGGCCGAGGAATTCGGCATTCAATGGCAGGGCCCGCTGGGCAGCAAGGGCGACGGCACCATCGGTTTTCTGGGCACCAATTTCGGTACCGGTGGCAACAACATCCTCACCCTGCAAACCCAGGGCGCCAGCGGCAGCGTCGCGCCAGGGCGCGGCATCAATTTCGGGTTTTTCAACCGCACGGGCGGCGTCTACACCCTGGGCATGCTCGGCCGCTTCTTGCAGGAAAGCGGCGATGGCAACATCCTGTCTACGCCCACCTTGCTCACCCTGGACAATGAAGAGGCCAAGATCGTGGTCGGCCAGAACGTGCCCTTCATCACCGGCCAGTACACCAGCGCCAACTCCGGCTCGGGCGGCTCGGTCAATCCTTTCCAGACCATCGAGCGGCGCGACGTCGGCCTGACGCTCAGGGTCAAGCCGCAGATCAGTGAGAACGGCACCGTCAAGCTGCAAATCTTCCAGGAAGTCTCCAGCATTTCGCCCACCATCAACTCCAGCGGCCTGATCACCAACAAGCGGTCGATCGAATCGAATGTGCTGGTCGACGACGGCAGCGTGGTGGTGCTCGGTGGTTTGCTACAGGACGAGTTTTCTGGCAACGAAGACAAGGTGCCCGGGCTGGGCGACATTCCCCTGCTGGGCGTCCTGTTTCGCAACGAGTCGCGCAAACGCAGCAAGAGCAATCTGATGGTCTTTCTTCGGCCGGTGGTGGTACGTGATGCGGCCGCCAGCCAAGCCCTGTCCATAGACCGCTACGACATGATGCGCGGCCTGCAGCAAGGCGCGCAGCCAGCGGCCAGCCCGACCATGCGCGTACAAAGCGCACCGATGCTGGCGCCGGTTGGCACGGGCAGCCCGCCTTCGGGCCTGGCCCCCACATTGGCACCGGGTGCAGCGCCCGCCCCGTCGGCGCCAGCCAAGCCCTGAGGCCATGCGTTACCTCTTGCCCTATGCCTTTGCCCGCAGCGCCGAGTTGCTGCTGGGCGAAAGCGGCGGCCGCCTCACTTTGTGGGTCAGTGGGCGCAGCCAGCGCCAGGCCCTGGCCGAGGTGATGCGCTGCCATGGCAGCGGCGCCATGCCGCTGGAACTGGAACATCTGCCCGCCAACGAACTGGTGCAGCGCATCAGCAGCGTCTACGCGCAGGGCGAGTCGAGCGCGGCGGCGGTGGTCAACCAGGTGCAGTCCGATGTAGACCTGTCGCGCATGATGCAGGAGCTGCCGGCGGTGGAAGACCTGCTGGAGATGGCCGACGACGCGCCCATCATCCGCATGCTCAACGCCCTGCTCACCCAGGCCGCCCGCGACGGCGCCAGCGACATCCACATCGAGCCCTATGAGCAGCATTCCTCGGTGCGTTTTCGCATCGACGGCACCTTGCGCGAGGTGGTGCAGCCGCACCGCGCGCTGCACGCGGCGCTGATCTCGCGCCTGAAAATCATGGCCGAGCTCGACATCGCTGAAAAGCGCCTGCCACAAGACGGCCGCATCTCGCTGCGCATAGGCACGCGGGCGGTCGATGTGCGCGTCTCCACCCTGCCCAGCGCGCATGGCGAGCGGGCGGTGCTGCGCCTGCTCGACAAGTCCGGCCAGCGCCTGCGCCTGCGCGATGTGGGCATGCAGGGCCAGACCCTGGCCCGCTTTGAAACCCTGGTGCAACAGCCGCACGGTCTGGTGCTGGTCACCGGCCCAACCGGCTCGGGCAAGACCACCACGCTGTATGCCGCTCTGGGTGGGCTCGACGCCACCCGCAGCAACATCATGACGGTGGAAGACCCCATCGAGTACGAGCTGCCCGGCATCGGGCAGACCCAGGTCAATGCGCGTATCGAGCTGGACTTTGCACGCGCGCTGCGGGCCATCTTGCGGCAGGATCCGGACATCATCATGATCGGCGAGATTCGCGACTTTGAAACCGCGCAAATCGCCATCCAGGCCTCGCTGACCGGCCACCTGGTGCTGGCCACCTTGCACACCAACGACGCGGTCAGCGCGGTCACCCGGCTCACCGACATGGGCATCGAGCCGTTTTTGCTGAGCTCCTCCCTGCTGGGCGTACTGGCCCAGCGCCTGGTGCGCAAGCTGTGCAGCCATTGCCACGGCGCCGGCTGCACGCACTGTGGGCACAGCGGATTTAGCGGACGCACCGGGATTTTTGAACTGCTGGCCACCGACGAAGCCATCCGTGGCCTGATCCACGAGCGCGCGCCCGAGGCCGAGATCCGCAGCGCTGCTCTACAGGCCGGCATGCAGTTCATGCGCGACGACGGCCAGCGCCTGGTCGCAGGCGGCGTCACCTCCCTGCAAGAACTCGTTCGCGTCACCCGCGACTGACGCAGACGCCTGCGCTCTCCCCTAAGCCGCACCCCCTATGCCCGCCTACGCCTACAAAGCCATCGACAGCCAGGGCAAAGAGCAAAGCGGGATGATCGAAGCCGATTCGCCACGGGCTGCGCGCACCGCCCTGCGCGCCCGCGCTTTACTGCCCATGCAGGTCGAAGCGGCGACCGAGCAGCCCAAGCACGGCGCCCACTGGCTGCAGCGCGATCTGTGGACGGCACGGGCCTACAGCCCTGCTGGCCTGGCCATCTTTACCCGCCAGCTCGCCGGCCTGGTCGCAGCAGGCCTGCCCATTGAGCGGGCACTGACCGTGATGACCGAAGAGGCTGAAAACCCGCGCCAGCAGCGCGTCATCGCGGCGCTGCGTGCAGAAGTCAACGGCGGCACCAGCCTGGCCAAGGCCTTGGAGCAAGCGCCGCGAGAGTTTAGCGACACCTACCGCGCTGTGATTGCCGCCGGGGAACAAGGCGGCGAGCTCGACCGGGTACTGGAGAGCCTGGCCAGCGACCTTGAAGAAGGCCTGGCCCTGCGCGCCAAGCTGCTGGGCGCGGCCCTGTACCCGGCCATCGTCAGTGCGGTGGCATTGGCCATTGTGATTTTTCTGCTCGGCTATGTGGTGCCGCAGGTGGCCGAGGTGTTTACCGGCAGCCGGCGAGCCCTGCCGGCCCTGACCGTGATCATGCTGGCCTTGAGCGAGGCGGTGCGCAACTACGGCGTCTGGGCCCTGATGGTCTTGCTGGCCCTGGCGCTGGTGCTGCGGCAGGCCCTGCAAAACGAAGCGATGCGCATCTCCTTTGATGGCCTGTGGCTGCGCCTGCCCCTGGTGGGCCGGCTCTCGCGCGGCTATAACGCGGCCCGTTTTGCCGCCACCCTGGCCATGCTGGCGCAATCGGGCGTGCCCATCTTGCGCGCCTTGCAGGCGGCCACCGATACCTTGCACAACCGGGCCATGCGGCGCGATGCGCAGGAAGCCCTGGTTCAGGTGCGCGAAGGCGCGCCCCTGGCAGCCGCACTGGCGGCCCACCGGCGCTTTCCCACCTTGCTGACCATGTTTGCCCGCCTGGGCGAGCAGACCGGCACCCTGCCGGCGATGCTGCAAAGAGCGGCCGTGCAGCTTGGCGGTGAGGTGCAGCGCCGGGCCATGCAAATGGCCACCATCCTCGAACCCCTGTTGATCGTGGCCATGGGCGGGATCGTCATGCTCATTGTGCTGGCGGTGCTGCTGCCCATCATCGAACTCAATCAGCTGGCCCGCTAAAAAGCCGGCGACCAAGCCCATGCGATCGGACCGACTCGACGCCCTGCGCGGCCTGGCCATGGTCTGGATGACCGCCTTTCACTTGAGCTTTGACCTGAGCTACTTCGGCCTGTGGCCGCAGGACTTCTACAACGACCCCCGCTGGACACTGCAGCGCAGTTGCATCGTCAGCCTGTTTCTGTTGTGCGCCGGTGCGGGACAGGCGCTGGCCCTGCATCGGGGTCAGCGCCGACAAGCCTTCAGCCGCCGCTGGCTGCAGATCGCCGGCTGCGCCCTGCTGGTCAGTCTGGGTTCCTGGTGGATGTTTCCGGGCAGCTTCATCTACTTTGGTGTGCTCCATGGCATGGCGGTGATGCTGCTGCTCCTGCGCCTGGGCGCTGCGCGCTGGCGCGGCAGCGACGCGCTATGGTGGCTGCTCGGCGCAGCAGCGCTGGCCCTGGCTTGGCTGGGCCCGAGCATCGTGCGCTCGCACGTCAGCCTGGATGTGCTCAACCGGCCCTGGCTCAACTGGCTGGGGCTGATCTCCCGCAAGCCCGTCACCGAGGACTATGTGCCCCTGCTGCCCTGGCTGGGCATGATGCTCTGGGGCTTTGCCGGCATGCGCTGGTTGCTGCGCCACCGGCCGCAATGGCTGGGCGGCCCCTTACCAACAGGTGCCAGAGCCCTGGCCGTGCTGGGCCGCTGGAGCCTGAGCTACTACATGCTGCACCAGCCAGTGATGATCGGGCTGCTCAGCGCCCTTGTGTGGCTGAAGGTGGGCTGACTCGCTTGAACGGAGCTGGCGAGAGCATTCATAGCCTTCACTGGCCAATGCGGGACAGCGCAAGGGTATCCACCACTTCCTCTTGTGTCACATACTTCGCACCATCGGCTTTCACCTGCACCGAGGCCCCTCATGACGAGTCAAATCGATCCGGTTTTGCGCCTGCACCACTTTGCCTGGCGCTGCAAGGACGCTGAAGAAACCCGCGCTTTTTACGAAGACCTGCTGGGCATGCCCCTGTCCCATGTGTTCAGGGCCGAGATCGTGCCTAGCACCGGCGAGTTCTGCCCCTACGTGCACCTGTTCTTCAAGATGGCCGACAACTCCTTCATCGCCTTCTTCGACCTCGGCGACGATATCAAAGCCCTGCCATCGCCCAACACGCCGGCCTGGGTCAACCATTTCGCGATGAAGGTGGGCTCATTGGCCGAGCTCGAGCGCTTCAAGCAAAGGCTGGAGCAGGCCGGCGTTGAGGTGCTGGGCGTGACCGATCACGGCTTTGTGCGCTCGATCTACTTCTTTGACCCCAATGGCATCCGACTCGAATTCACGGTCGACATGGACGATGAGAACATCTCGCAGGACGATATCCGCAAGGCGCACCAGCAACTCGCCGACTGGAACGTAGAAAAAGCCCAGCGCCGCCAGTCCCTCACTGCATAAATTTCCATGAACACAGCCCACGAACTGCGTCATCAATGGGTGCACGTCAGCTATGCCGAGGTCGCCAAATTCACCGAGACCTATGGCTTTGTCGGCAGCCAGGGCACCATCAACCTAGAGGGACTGTTGATCGAACCGTCTGAGCGTCAGCGCGAGACGGTTTACCTGCTCATGCATCCGAGCTCGACCTTGCAACTGCTGCCCCTGCCCTCGGCACTGGCACGCGCCGGGGCCAGCGTGCTGTGCATGGGCAGCCGCTATGTGAAAAATGACTCGCCACTGATTTACGAGAAAGTGCTCATGGACCTGGGCGCCTGCGTGCGCCATGCCAAGCAGACGCTCGGCTTCAAGAACGTGGTGCTGCTGGGCTGGTCGGGCGGTGGCTCGCTGTCGCTGTTTTACCAGGCGCAGGCTCTGCATCCGACGATCACCGAAACACCGGCCGGTGATCCGGTCGATCTGCGCGCCGCACAGCTGATGCCGGCCGACGGCCTCATCCTGGAGGCAGCCCATCAATCGCGGGCGCATTGCCTGCGCGACTGGATAGATCCCACGGTGATCGACGAGAGCGACCCCGATCGGCGCGATACCCGCTTCGACATTTATGCGCCCGACTGCCCGGTGCAGCCGCCCTACCCCAGGGACTGGTTGGAGCAATACCGAGCCGCCCAGCTGGCGAGGGTCAGGCGCATCACGGCCCGGGTTCAGGAAACGCTGGAATTGCTCAAGCGCCGCGGCACCTTGGAACTTGAGCGCGGCTTTGTAACCCACCGCACCATGGCCGAGCCGCGCTTTCTTGATGGCAGCATAGACCCCAATGACAGGCCGATAGGGCGTTGCTACATGGGCGTGCCCGCCACGGCCAACAACGGGCCGGTCGGCCTGGCCCGTTTCTCCACCCTGCGCTCCTGGCTCTCGCAATGGTCGATCGACCATTCACGCGCCGACGGAGTCAGCAGCGCCCGGCTCATCAACACGCCGCTGCTGGCCATCGAGCACAGTGCCGACGATGCGGTTCCACAGCCCGACACCGGCCTGATGTTTGAGGCCTGCGCCAGCCCGGACAAGACCTTCCACTGCATCCAGGGCGCGACCCACTACTTTCAGGGCCAGAGCGAGCTGATGCAAAAATCCGTCGAGCTGATCCTGTCCTGGTCCGAGCAGCGCAATTGGTCGTGAGCGAGCAGCGCACAGCCTTGCTGCGCGGCGATTCACAGCGACAAGCCCAGTTCCTGCAAGATGGCCTGCGTGTGCTCGCCCACCTGGGGCACCGGGCCCATAAAGGGCTCGAAGCCGCTCTGGCTGGCCGGTGGCCACAGGGCAGGCAGGGTTCCACCGGGCGAACCGATGCTGGTCCAACGATCACGGGCACGCAACTGCGGATGATCCCAAACCTCGGCCATGGTGTTCATGCGCGAATTGGCGATCTGGGCCAGGTCAAGGCGCTGCATGACCTGCTCACTGCTCATGCGTGCAAAAACCGCCAGGATCACAGCCTCAAGCGCCTGCCGGTTCTCACTTCTGCGAGCCACACTGTCAAAACGCGGATCGGCCGCCAGTTCGGGCTGACCTAGTACCACCTCGCAAAAACGCTGCCATTCGCGCTCGTTTTGTACGCCCAAAATCACCGCCCCACCATTGCCGGTTTGGTAGGGGCCGTAGGGTTGAATCGCCGCGTGCGAGGCGCCGGCTCGCGCCGGAGGCGGTGCACCATCGAGGCTGTAGTAAAGCGGGTAGCCCATCCATTCCACCAGGGACTCGAGCATGGACACATCAATGTGCGAGCCCTCGCCTGTCTTACCTCGCTGAATAATCGCCGCCAAGATGGCCGAATAGGCATACATGCCGGCCGCAATATCCGCAATGGAGTTGCCGGTTTTTGAGGGGGTTTCTGGCGAGCCAGTCACGCTGATCAGCCCGGCTTCACCCTGAATCAGCAGGTCATAAGCCTTGCGATCGCGGTAGGGCCCGTCCTGGCCATAGCCGGAAATGTCGCAGACGATCAGGGAAGGCTGCGTAGCCTGCAAGCTGGCAGCGTCGAGGCCCAGGCGGGCGGTGGCGCCCGGCGCCAGGTTCTGCACCAGCACATCCGCACGGGCGATCAGCGCCCGCAGCGCTGCCAGGTGGCTAGGCTGCTTGATGTCCAGTGCCAGACTTTCCTTGGAGCGGTTGACCCACACAAAATGCGAAGCCTGACCGCGTGCGCGCTTGTCATAGTCACGGGCAAAGTCGCCCGAGCCTGGGCGCTCGACCTTGATCACCCGTGCGCCCAAATCGGCAAGATGGCGGGTACACAAGGGAGCGGCAATCGCCTGCTCCAGGGAAACCACCGTGATGTGATCCAAGGGGCGGCTTGATGTCATACCTGCGTGCCAGTCTTTTGCATGACAACCATGGTCTGACTTTTGGTCGCCAGCGGCAATCAGCGTTTTCCAGCCCCAGCCTTCGGGATTTCCGAATACTGCCTACGGCAAAGCTAAGATCGCGCAATGCGCTTCGACCTCAACGACCTTCGGCTTTTCGTTTCGGCGGCCGATGAGGGCAACATCACCCGGGCTGCTGGCCGGCAACACCTGTCGCTGGCGGCGGCCAGTGCCCGCATCAAGGCCCTGGAAGCTCAGGCCGGGCAGGTCCTGCTGTACCGGCAGGCGCGCGGGGTGAAGCTCTCGCCCCCCGGGCAGGCCTTCTTGCACCATGCACGCATGATCCTGCACCAGGTCGAGCAAATACGCATGGACATGAGTGACTACGCGGGCGGCCAGCGCGGCCACCTGCGGGTCTTTGCCAATACCACCGCTGTGACCGACTTCCTGCCCGAGCTGCTGCCCGCCTACCTGGCGGAAAACCCGCAGGTCAGCATCGATCTGCAGGAAAAGCCGAACACCGCGATCGTGCGCGGCGTCCAGGATGGTCATGCCGATCTGGGCATCGTGGCCGGACAAATCGACACCCTGAGCCTGGAGCGCCTGCACTTCAGCACCGACCGGCTGGTGCTGGCCACCGCAAGAAGCCACCGGCTGGCCAGCCGTCGCCGAGTGGCTTTTGAAGAAACCCTGGAAGAAGACGCCATCGGCATGCAGCCAGGCAGCACGCTATCACTGTTTCTCAGCCAGGTTACCGAGGACATCGGCCGACCCATGAAGCTGCGCATTCAACTGACAAGCTTTGATGCGATGTGCCGCATGATCGGCGCCGGCGTGGGCGTGGGCATCGTTCCGGAATCGAGCGCCTACCGCTATCGCGACGCCATGGGTCTGGCGCTGATCGAACTGAGCGACCCATGGAGCGTGCGAGAACGTTTCATCGTCACCCGCGAGCGCAGCCGCCTGCCAGGCTACGCCCAGTCCCTCATCGACAGACTCTGCGCCCATTTCGCCAAAGCCCGAGAGGCCGCCTGAGCAGCGCTCCAAGGGGGTCAACACAACACTCAAGCGCGGCAGGGCATGAAGCCGACGCCATTTTGAGCTCTGATCGCCACTTGCCAGCGCCTCGGGCATAGAGCAAAATGTGTACACACTGATACACAAACACAGAGGCGCCGGTATGGAAACGACAAAGGTAGGCATCCGCGAATTTCGTTCCGACTTGGCCGAGTACATCGCCTCGAGCACGCCCGTGGCCGTCACGCGCCATGGCCAGACGGTGGGTTACTTCATACCCACACAAGGACATGCCGAGGCCGATATCACGGCCTTGAAGAGGGCCAGTAAGGCCTTAGACAAGCTGCTACAAGCCCACGAGGTAGATATTGAATCCGTGCTCGTAGAATTCAAATCAGCGCGCAAAAAAGGTAAGGCAACTGCTGCAAGGCCGAAAATTAAGACAGCATGAGTGACAGAGCCATCGTTCTCGATGCGAATATTCTGATTCGTGCGGTACTCGGACGGCGGGTACGAGACCTGATTTTTGACAACCTGGGGACGGTCAAATTTTTCGCACCTGATGTTGCCTTTACAGACGCTCGAAAATATCTGCCTGCGCTATTGAAGAAGCGCGGCATTGATCCCAGCGCCGCGATGCTGGTGCTCAATCACCTAGAGGGCATTGTTCAATCTATTGATGAGCAGATTTATCAAGGCATGCAGCAGCAGGCGTTGCAGCGCATTGAGATAAGAGATGCAGACGACTGGCCGGTGTTGGCGTGTGCAATGACCCTGGGCTGCCCGATCTGGACTGAGGATACGGACTTCTTCGGCACCGGCGTCGCGATTTGGACCTCTGACCGTATTGCTTTGTATCTCGCGTCAGATCGTCGCAAATGACAAGCTTCATGCGCAATCAATGGGTGGCCTCTTCAAACACGAATGCAGGCTTGGCCTGCTCAATTCAGGCGCCGCCAAGACTCAAGCGCCCTCAGCCCTCGTACCTCTTGCCCAATTCCAGCAACTCGGGTGTACCGATCAGGGCGTTGAGCTGATCAAAGTCCAGCATCTCGTCCTTGAAAGGCGCGGTGGTCTGGTGCTGGTGCAAGCTGGCGTAGTAGCGGCGCAGCAGGTGCGAGACAGCGCGGGCGGTGCCGCCCGGGAAAATCACGATGCGGTAGCCCAACTCGCCCAGTGCAGCCGCGCTGTGCACCGGGGTCTTGCCGCCTTCGACCATATTGGCCAGCATGGGAATGCGCGCTGCAAAACGGCCGCAGGCGGCCTTCATCTGCTCCGGGCTGCGCACCGCTTCGATGAAGAGCGCATCGACACCGCAGGCCAGGTATTGCTCGGCGCGCTCCATCGCCGCATCAAAGCCTTCGACCGCCACCGCGTCAGTGCGCGCCAGGATCAGGGTGTCCTTGGAATGCCGCGCATCGAGCGCAGCGCGCAGCTTGCCGCACATCTCGGCCACCGGCACCACGCCCTTGCCGTCGAGGTGGCCGCAGCGCTTGGGAAAGGTCTGGTCTTCCAGCTGAATCATGGCCGCGCCGGCGCGCTCAAAGGCACGCACGGTGCGCTGGGTATTGAGGGCATTACCAAAGCCGGTATCGGCATCGACGATCACCGGCAGACTGACCCGCTCGGTGATGCGCGCCAGGCTGTCGGCCACCTCGGTGGCGGTGGTCAGGCCCACATCGGAGCGGCCCAAGCGGGTGTAGGCAATCGAGGCGCCCGACAGGTAGAGCGCCTCAAAGCCGGCCTGCTCGGCCACCAGGGCGGTCAGGGCGTCGTAGATGCCGGGGGCCAGCAAGGCTTTGGGCTGCTGCAGTCTTTGTGCGAGGGTCATGAGGAAAATCTTTCAAGAATGCAGGTTCAAGCCTGCTGCAACTGCCGGGCCATCACACCGGCAGCCAGCCAGCCGCCGCCGACCGCGCTGAGCAGTCCGTTGCCCGCCATGTAACCGTCGGCACCCCGGCCCGAGACGCCACGGGCCGCGCCGCCAGCGGCAAACAGATTGGGCATGGGCGTGCCGTCGCTGCGCAGCACGCGTGCATCGGTATCGATGTCCAGTCCGCCCTGGGTATGAAACAGCGCGCCGGTCACTTTGACCGCATAGTAGGGGGCTGCGAGCGAGCGTTTGAAGGATCGGCCCAGGCTGTCGGTCTGGCCCGGCGCGATCTCATCGAGCGTGGCTTGCAGGGTGCTGCGATCGCAGCCGATCAGGGCGGCCAGGCCGGCCACGTCAGCGGCTGTGCGCAGAGCGCCGGCCGCTTCAGCATCGCGAAAATCAGGAAAGCCGCGCAGCAATTCGAGCAGGGGTTCGTCAAATACATTCCAGGCGATGGAGCCGGGCTGGGCCAGCACATGCACCGCCGCCTCGGAATAGCCGCCGGTCTCGTCGTTGAAACGCTTGCCCAGGGCATTGATCTGCACACCGCCTTCCATGATGAAGGCCCAGGTCACCAGGGCGTTGTGGGGCATGGCCCAGGAGCCGTGGCCCTGGTAGGCGTCCAAATCGGCCATGCGCAGGCCCAGCTTTTGGCCCCAGACGATGGCAGTGCCGTCATTGCCCTGATGGCCAGCAAACACTGCGCGCACCATCTCGGGCAGCAGCTCGCTGACCATCTGCGTGTTGCCGCCAAAGCCATTGCAGGCCAGCAGCAGGCATTGGCAGCCCAGGTGCTCGAGCCGGCCGTCCGGCCTTTGATAGCCCACGCCCAAAATACGGTCCTGCGCGTCCACCCACAGCTCGGTCACCAGGGCCTCGGTGAGAATGTCCACCCCCTCCTGCTGAGCCAGCTGCTCAAGCCGGGTCATGAAGGTGGCACCGGTTTTCTCGGGCATGGTGTGCATGCGCAGCACGCTGTGGCCGGGGTAGAGAAATCCGTCGACGATCTCAAAGGGCAGGCCTTTGGCTTCGAGCACATCAATGGCCTCGGTGACGGCGTGAACATAGGCCTCAACCAGCGGCCGGGGCGCCTGGCCATGGGCTTTGTTCATCACGTCCTCAATGAGCAGCTCGTAGGTATCGGCAATGCCCAAGGATTTTTGCAAGCGCGTCTGCGCCGCCGGGATGAAGCCCGACGACAGTGCGGTCGAGCCGGTGGGCGTGGCGTCGCGCTCCAGCACCACCACATCAAGGCCAGAGCGGCGCAGCGCGATGCCGGCCGTCAGACCGCAGGAGCCGCCACCGACGACGACTGCCGGCACCACCAGGCAGCCTTCGGGCATGGCCTGGGCGCGCACCACGCTGGGCGAGTTCGAAGCTTTGCTCATAGGGACTCCTTGCGCTCTTGCAGGGTTTTCTTCAGCTGGGGCAACAGACCGCCGGCACGCACCATCTCAAGCAGGAAGTCCGGAATCGGCGCGCAGGCCAGGCGCTCGCCGTTGCCACGGACCACAGCGCGGCCCGGCAAATCGAGCGCGATGGCCTCGCCCTCCTCCAGCCCTTCGGCCTCGGGGCAGGTCAGCAGCAACAGGCCCAAATTGAAGGCGTTACGAAAATACAGGCCGCTGTAGGACGGCGCGATCACCGCCTTGACGCCCAATTGCACCAGCGCGCCGGCCGCCTGCTCGCGCGATGAGCCTATGCCGAAGTTGGCACCAGCGGCGATCACATCACCCGGCCGCACCTGGGCCGCGAACTCGGGCCGCACCCCTTCGAGGCAGTGGGTAGCAATATCGGCGATGCCCAGCTTCATATAGGCCCCGGGCGCGAGTTGGTCGGTGTCGATGTCGGCGCCGAGCTTCCAGACTTTATGGCTGCTGCTCATGCCAGCACCTCGCGGGGGTCGGTGATGCGCCCGCGCAGCGCCGAGGCGGCCACGGTATAGGGCGAGGCCAGGTAAACCTGGGCGGTGGCCGAGCCCATGCGCCCCTTGAAGTTGCGCGCGGTGGTGGCGATCACATTGGCGCCATCGGGAATGCTGCCGCCATAGCCCGAGCAAGCGCCGCAGGCGGTAGGCAACACCTCGGCGCCCGAGCCGCGCAGGGCCGCCATCACGCCTTCGGCTTCGGCCTGAGCCTGGTCCTGCACACTGGCCGGTGCAACCATCAGCCGAACACCGGCCGGCAGACGCTGGCCGCGCAGCACGCTGGCCGCAGCGCGCAGATCGTCGAGCTTGGCGCCGGTACAGGCGCCCACATATGCGACCTGAATGTCGGTGTTACCAAACTCGCCAACCGGCCGAGTATTGGCCGGGCTGTGTGGCGCGGCGACCTGGGGCGCCAAGGTGGCCGCGTCGAAGTCGTAGGTGGTGGCCTCGGCGCCCTCGTCGGTCTGCCAGCCCTCCAGCTCAATATCGGGAACGCCAACGCCGGCCAGCCATTGCTGGGTCACCGCATCGGGCGCAATCAGGCCGACCTGCGAGCCCATCTCGGCGCTCATGTTCGACATCGTCATGCGCTCTTGCATGGACAGGGCCTGAACCGCCTCACCGCAAAATTCCACCGCCTGATACTGGCCGCCATTCATGCCAAAGCGGCCGATCATGTGCAGCATCATGTCTTTGGCGGTCACGCCCGGCGCCAGGCGCTGGTTCCAGCGCATGCGGTAGGTGCGCGGCACCTGCACCCAGAGCTGCCCAGTCACCACCACGCCCAACATCTCGGTGCTGCCGATGCCAAACATATAGGTGCCAAAGGCGCCGCCGGTGGGCGAATGCGAGTCGCCGCCGACGCAAAACATGCCGGGCTTGAGGTGGCCTTTTTGCGGCAGCACCACATGGCAGATGCCCTGGCTGTCGTAAACATGCGGCAGTTGCTGGTCCACCGCCCACTGACGGGCGATGCGCACGATGCGGCGCGAATCGTCGTCCTGCTCGGGCACATAGTGGTCCATCACCAGCACCACCTTAGCCTTGTCCCAGACCTGCGCGCCCAGTTCCTCCAGCATGGGCTTGAGCCGCCGCGGGCCGGAGGAATCATGGAACATGGCCAGGTCGACCTGGCAGTTGACGATCTCACCAACGGCCACCTGCGAGCGGCCCGCTGCCTTGGCAATCAGCTTTTGGGCCAGCGTCTGAGCGGCCCCCGACTGTGTACTCACCTGTGTCACTCCTTGATCCGCAGCACCCTCATGCCGCACTGCCCTGGTCCTTGACCGAAATGCGCGCATCGACCCCGCCGATGCGCGAGACTTCCATCAGATATTCATAGCGGTCGGGCCGGTACAGGCCTTCGAGCCACTGCACCGGCCTGTCCTGCGCGTCAAACACCCGCCGGCGCACCGCCAGCAGCGCCGAGCCTATGGCCACGCCCAGCTCATGGGCCACCACCGCATCGGCCTGGCGGGCAGAAATCGTCTGCTGAGCCCGCCCCAATTCAACGCCGGCTTCTTCCAACAATTGCAGCACCGGTTTGCTGGCCAGATCACGCCGGGACATGCCCGCCACCAAGTGCAAAGGCATATAGGTGGTGATGTAAGACAGCGGGCCCTCGCGCGAGCTGCGTCGGCGCACCGCCTTCTTGACCGGCTCGCCCAGGGGCAGCTGCAAAGCGCTGGCCACCGCCTCGGGCGCAGCCACGGTGCGCCAGTCCAGCACCTTGACGGTGGTCGAGCGGCTGGCGCTGACGATGTTTTCCATCAGGCCGGCCAAGCGGGTGGGCTGGGCCTGCACGGCCGCATCGCGCATCAAGCCCGCGGCCGGCGCAGCCTTGGGGAAAGTCCCGCGGCCGACGACTCGTACGATCAGTCCATCGGCCACCAGTTGCTCCATCGCATGGCGCACCGTGACCCGCCCAACGCCAAACTGGCGGGCCAACTCCATTTCGGCCGGCATGCCCTGGGCGAAGCGGCCTTCCTGTAATTGCTCACGCAGCACCAGGTAGATCTGGTGGTATTTGGTCAGGGGCAGGCGTGCGGTCATGCCGCCTCTTTCTGCCAGGACCAGTCCTGCGCATCAACCACGAACACCTGATCCGGATCCACGCCCTCAAGCAGGTGATAGAGCACAAAGCGGTAGCTCTCATGGGCCTCGCACTCGCTGGGGGTGAAGGCAAAAGCGAGGTTGCCGCCGGTGCTCAAACGCCCGGGGTAGCCAAAGTGCAGCAGGTTCTGCTTGAAGACAGCCGCCGCGGTGCGAGCCAGCTCCATCTCGGGGGCCAGAAATTCGAGCACCAGCCCCACCTCATGCGAACTGCGCTGCTCTGCGGGCAGCGGCCGCACCGCACCCTGACCGTAGAGGTGCGGCACCATCTGCCAGGCGCCGGGCAGAAGCTGGTGGGCGCGCTTATCGACCTCGCGCAGAGCCTGTGGCAGCAGCGCAATCAGGCCAGGGTCGGCCACACCAGCCATCAACACCGCCCGGGAACCCACACGCGCCGCGCCCTCGACCTTGAGGGTCGGCGCCGGGCGCGGACTAAAGCGCGCGCCGCTGACCCGGGTGCGCCGCTCATCGAGCGCCTCATAACGGGCTTGGCGCAGGTCCAGCGTGCCCTCAGGCTCATCAACCTGCCAGGGATCGGCCTGCTCGTAAAGCGCGTGGGCAGCCACCGAAGCCGGGGTAGCGCGCAAAGCCGGGTTCATGCTCTCGAGCACGAAATCATGCTCGCCCAATTGAGCCAGCATCGCATCGCGCCCGCCCGGCTCGCAGCACAGCGAGGTGCACTCGATGATCTTGGCCATGTGCAGGGCCAGGCCAGGGTCATAGCCGAGCATCATGGGCAATGCCGCAAAAATCGCGGTGTCGCAGGAGCGCCCAGCAATCAGCACATCGGGTTTAAGGCGCAGCGCCTGCATAAAGGTATGGCTGCCGCACTGGGCCACGATATGGCTGCAAGAACGCACCGCCTGGGCATCAGGCAGGCCTGCCCCCGGCGTGGCTTCATCGAGCGCATGCAGGCGCCCGTCCTGCAGCGCCTGCACCAACATATCGGACGGCAGGTCACTGGTGACCGTCGCCACCCGCAAGGACAGCTGGTGCGTCTGCGCCACCTCGCGCAGCAGCGCCAAGGTCGCTTGCAGATGCGGGCCGGCGCCGGCGGTACCTGCACTGCCGATAAGCAGCGGCACGTCCAGCGCCCGCGCGGCGCACAGAACCCGCTCGAGGTCGCGCCTGACCATGGCCTGCGGCGCCGCCATCTGGCCCGAACCCAGGTAATAGGGCCCAGGGTCAATGGAGCCCATGTCGCAACCGATGACATGTGGCCGCCGTGCAAGCCCTCGCTCGAAGGACTCTGCTGCAATGCCATAACCGAGCTGACCGGAGGCCGACAAGACCCGCAGGCGCTCTGGCCCCGGCTTGTGGCTGCTCAGCAGACGCGCCACCGCGCTCACAGCAGCACCTCCAGCAAGGGCGCATGCTGCTGCGCGCCATACACATCCCCATCGCCCGGATCGCCGACGCACAGCGCGCGCGGCATCGCCAGTTTGATGGCCAGGATCTCGGGCAGATCAAAGCGCCGCACCTGCTCGGCCTGCACGCCGTAGAGCCAGGCCACACTGTCTGCGCTCAAGCCGGAGCTGGCGATGGCGCGCTCATAGGCGGGCCGATCGCGAAAAAACAGGTCAACCGTCAAGCACAGCGGGCCGGCGTTCTTGCTGCGCACCACGCTGGCCAGGTGTTTCAAGGCCGTGGGTGTGGGCGCGCCCAGGCTGCTCATGCCATCACCGTGCGGTAAAGCCGCCGTCTGCACAAAGAATTTGCCCGGTGATGAAAGACGCCCGCTGCGACAGTAAAAAGCTCACCACCTCGCCAATCTCCTCGGGCTGGCCCAGCCGACCCATGGGGATGGTGGCCTGCATCGCCGCCAGGGCTTGCGGGTCGGCGGCAGTGGCTGCCACCATGGGGGTATCGACCGGCCCGGGTCCGACCGCATTGATGCGCAAGGCCTCGGAGGCCCATTCCAGCGCCAACGAGCGCACCATGCCATTGAGCGCGGCCTTGGAGGCCGCATAGGCCGCGCCGCGCACATGGCCGACCAGGCCTATCTGGCTGCTGATCACCACCACGGCGGCATCGCCCCGCCGCTGGGCCCGCATGCAGGCAATCGCTGCGCGGGTCAGGATGAAAGTGGCGTCCAGATTGAGCGCCAGCGTGTGGCGCCATTCCTCCAGACGGGTATCGTCCGAACCCTTTTTGTAGAAGATGCCGGCGCAGCAGGCCAGCGCATCGAGCCCGCCCAAGCGCTCGCTGGCCAGGGCCGGCAAGGCGGCACAAGCTGCATCATCGAGCAGGTCTTGCACCAGGATGCGCTCAGCGGGCAACAGACCCGCCAGAGCGCCGCGCTGCGCATCGCTTTGCACCACCGCCGCCACCTTAGCGCCATGGCCCAGCAGGGCACGGACCGTGGCCAGGCCTATGCCTGATCCCGCGCCAGTCACCAGCGCATGCCGGCCGCTCAATTCAGGGCTGTCAGCAGTCATGGCTCAGAGCCCCAGGTAGTTTTTACGCAATTGCGGGTCGCGCACCAGATCACTGGCCTTGCCCTGCATTGCGATCACACCGTTTTCGATGATGTAGGCGCGGTGCGCAATGGCCAGGGTCTGCACCGCGTTTTGCTCCATCAACAGGATAGGCATGCCCTCCTGGTTGATGCGCTGTATCAACTCAAACATCTGCTCGACCAGCAAGGGCGACAAACCCAGCGAAGGCTCGTCCATGATCAGAAGGCTCGGCTCAGACATCAGACCGCGGCCTATGGCCAGCATCTGCTGCTCGCCGCCCGAGAGCGTGCCGGCCTGCTGGTCAAAGCGCTCTTTCAGCCTGGGGAAAATGCCCACCACCCGCTCGATGTTCTGCGAGCGCCGCTCCTTGCCGCGCACCAGGCTGCCCAGCTCGAGGTTCTCGCGCACATTGAGGTTGGGGAAAATCCGCCGACCCTCGGGCACATGAATCAAACCACGGCGCACCACCTCGCTCGAAGACAGCCCCACCATCTCCTGGCCTTCGAAGCGGATTGAGCCTGAGAACGGACGGTAGAGCGCCGAAATATTGTTGTTGAGGGTGGACTTGCCCACGCCGTTGCTGCCCAGGACAGCCACGATCTCGCCGGCTCCCACATCCAGGTCGACGCCGCGCAGAATTTCTATGCTGCCGTAGCCGGCATGCAGTTGGCGGATCTCAAGCATGTTGACCCTCCGCCGCCGCCATCTGCTCAGCAGCACCCCGCCCCAGATAGGCTTCCACCACATCGCGGTTGTTCACGATGTCTTTCGGCGCGCCCTGCGCGATGATCTTGCCGTAGGACAGCACATAAATATGCTCGGACAAGCTCATGACCGCGTGCATTACATGCTCGATCAGCAAAATGGTGACGCCGCCGTCGCGGATCTTGCGGATGATGCCGATGATGTCGACGATCTCCTGCGGATTGAGGCCCGCCATGACCTCGTCGAGCAGCAAAAGCTTGGGCTCGGTGGCCAGGGCGCGTGCCAATTCCAGGCGCTTGCGCCCGGCCACGGTCAGTTCGGCCGCCGGCTGATCGAGCATGGCCGCAGGCATGCCCACCCGCTCGGCCACGTTGCGTGCGTGAGACAGCGCGTCGGCACGGCGCTCATGCAACTGGTGCGAACCGACGGCGATGTTCTCGAGCACCGTCAGCTTGGCAAAGGGCTGGGTGATCTGAAAAGTGCGCACCATGCCCAGCCGGGCGATGTCATGCACCTTCATGCCGGTGATGTCCTGACCGAGCAACTCCACGCGGCCTTGGTTGATCGGCAGGAAGCCAGCGATGCAGGCAAACAGGGTCGTCTTGCCGGCGCCATTGGGGCCGATCAAAGCCACGATGCGGCCCTGGCCCACCTCCAGGCTGGCGCCATCGACTGCCTTGAGACCGCCGAAGATCTTGGTCAGGTTGGTGACCTTGAGCATCATGGACTCCCGGGGCGCTGACTGCGCCGCTTGAACAAATCAATCAATCCATTGGGCAGGTAGGCGATGATCACCACCAGCAAAGCACCATAGAGCACCAGCGACAGGCCCTGGATGGTGAACCAGGCCCGGGTCACCTCGCTGATGGCCGCCAGCAGCACCGCACCAATCAGCGGCCCGTAGACCGTGCCTGCGCCACCAATCATGCTGACCAGCAGCATCTCGACCGACTTGTCGACGCCAAACGCAATCGTCGGATCGATGTAGAGAAAGTACTGCGCGAAAAAGCAACCGCCGATACCGGCAATCGCGCCCGAGATCATCATGATCTTGGTCTTCTCTGCGAAGGTGTTGATGCCCAGAGCCCGCGCCGAGTCTTCGTTCTCACGGATCGCAGCCAAGCGGGCGCCAAAGCGCGAGGCCTTGAGCCACAGGGCCAGCAGCACCGAGGCCACCGTGAGCGCCAAGATGATGAAGTAAAACACCCGTCGGTCGCCAAACTGGAAGTTGGCAGCGGTCTGCTTCATGGGAATGAGCATGCCCAGGCCGCCGCCGGTCACCTCCACCGAGTTGACGACGATGCGAAACACCTCGGCAAAGGCCAGCGTGATCAGCGCGAAGTAGGAGCCCTTCAGACCCGCCCTGAAGGACAGCACCGCGATCAGCCAGCCAGCTGCCGCACCAGCCAGTGCAGAGACCGGCAGGCCCATCCAGGGGTTCCAGCCCAGGCGCATCTGCACCATGGTCGAGGCGTAGGCGCCTACGCCGAAAAACGCCACATGGCCAAAAGAAAGCTGACCGGCAAAACCGCCTGCGATGTTCCAGGACTGGCCGATGAAGGCGTAAAACAGCGCCAGCACGCCAAAATTGACCATGAAGGGCGAACTAAAGAGCAGGGGAAAGGCCAGTGCAATGAGCAGCAACAGGCCATGGCCCAGCCAGGATGGACGGGCGGTGCTCATCGCTTGTCTCCAAACAGGCCCGATGGCCGGAACAGCAAGATGAGGATGAAGATCAGCGAAATGCCGATCTGCCCCAAGCTCTCGCCCAGGAAAAGGCCACCAAACGACTCGGTCAGGCCCACAATCAGGCCGCCAAGCACTGCGCCTAAGAAACTACCCATGCCGCCGAGCACCACCACGGTGAAGGCGACGATGACGAACACGTGTCCGCTAGAAGGTGAGACATAGAAGATCGGCATCAACAGGCAGGCGGCCGCGCCCAATGTGGCCAGACCTATGCCAAAAGATACCGCAAAGATGCGCTCGACATCGATGCCCACCAGCCGCGCGCCCATGCGCTCCTTGGCCACCGCCCGAATGGCTTTGCCCGTGTCAGTACGGGTGATGAACAGGCCCAACATCGCACACAGCACCATGGCTGCGAAGAAGGAAATCACCTTGGGCATGCCCAGCAGCAGCGGCCCGAGCTCGAACATCTTGTCGCTGTAGGAAAGCGACACCGTGCGCGAATCGCCCTTGAAAAACAGCAAGGCCAGGTTCTCGATCAGGATGGACAGCCCCAAGGTGATGAGCAAAATGTTCTCATCGCGCCCGAGCGAAAGGCGACCGATCATGTGGCGGTAAAGCAGGTAGCCCAGCGCGTACATGGCGGGCACCATGACCAGCAGCGCCAGGTAGGGATCGATACCCAGCTTGGTCAGCAGGAAGTAAACGCCGAACATGGCCAGCATCAACATGCTGCCGTGGGCGAAGTTAATGATGTGCAACACCCCGTAGATCAGCGTCAGACCCGACGCGACCAGGGTATAGATGCCGCCCATCAGCAAGCCGTTGATGGCCGCTGCGGCCAAAATGGTGGGATCCACTGGGACTCGTCCTGATTCGATAAAAAAAGCCGAAAACCGCGCACCCCGCCGATGCGGCAGGTGGTGCGCACAAGCCGCTGTCCCCGGGGACAGCGGCCCTCAGCGCTCGATCAGCTGAACTTGGGCTTGGGGAAGATGGGCTTGGCCGCCGCAAACTCGTTGGGCCAGACCACCTCGATGTCGGTCTTGCTCGCTTGCAGCAGCACGGCCTTGCCGCCCTGGTTCTGCCCATTGACGAACTTGGTCGCGCCGTAAGGCATGAAGTGATCGGCCCAGGTGCTAGCCTCCAGGGCGGCGATGACCTTTTCCTTGTCGGCGGTACCGGCACGCTGCAGCGCGTCGGCATAGAGCTTGACCGAGTTGTAGCCGCAGTAAACCTCGAAGGTGAACAGGGCGCCTTTGTCGGCCGCGCGCTTGCGCAGATCGGCCGCCTTGGGGTTGCGGGGGTTGAACCAGTGGTTGAAGTCCATCATGTGCTGAGCCACATCAGGCTGCTCCTGCACCAGCTTGTAGTTGAAGCCACCGCCGAGCACGCTGAACATCGCCGCCAGATCGACCTTTTGCTGATGCAGGGTGCGCGCCAACAAAACATACTCGTTCTGGTAGTTGCTCATGATCACCACATCGGGGCGCAGGCTGCGGATGCGCAGGGCCACATTGGTGAAGTCGCGGGTCGGGTTGGCATGCTTGATGACCTCGGCCACCTCGACACCGATGCCGGGGAGTTTGCCGGCCAGCAGCTTGGCAGTGCCGGTGCCGAACTCGGACTCCTCATGCACCAGCACGGCCTTCTTGGCGATGCCGCCGGCGGCCTTGTTGACCTGACCCAGGCCCTCAATGGCGTCGTCGACGCACTTGCCAAAGCCAGGGGCGAGGCGAAAGACGTTTTTCAGGCCGCGATTGACGATGTTGTCAGACACGCCCACATCGATCATGAAGGGCGTGTTGTACTTGGCCGCCGCCTGGGTAGCCGGCAGCGCGATGGCGCTGGAAAAGCATCCGACATAGGCGGCCACGCCCTCCTGATGCAGGCGCTCGACTTCGGAGACGCCGACCTCGGGCCGCGACTGTGAATCGCCCAAAGCTGCCTCAAGACGGGCGCCGCCCATGGCCTTGATGCCGCCGGCAGCGTTGATCTCTTCAATGGCCAACTGGCAGCCCAGACGCCCCTGGCCGCCGCTGTAGGCCAGGCCGCCGCTGACCGGATGCACCAGACCGATCTTGACCGGCCGGGCCTGGGCCAACAGCAGACCGGGCGCGCCGAGCGCGGAGGCGGCCGCACCGGCCTGCAAAATCAAACGACGGGACACGCGGGGTTGAGACGTCATGGTCAGTCCTCGAAAAATAGGTTTAAGGGAAGGCTGGGAAGATGATCAAATTGTCCTATACATAGGACAATTACCCCGGACTGTGCAATCATCAGGTCCGGAAGTCAAGTGACCGACAAATTCAGGGGTTTTCCAGCGCCTGCCAAGTCGGTCTTGCGCGCTACTCTTTGCACCACCATGGACCACCCCCATTACCCTTACAGCGCCCTGCCCCTGCGGCCTGCCGGCCCTCTGGCGCCGGGCCTGCACCTGTTCGTGGTGCTGTATCTCGAACACTGGGATTTCGAGGCGCCTACGGGCAGCTTGCGTGACCCCCGTTTTGTGGGTGAGTTCGGCAGCTTCAATCCCGACTATCGCAGTTGGTCTCAGCGCGAATACGGCCTGCGCATCGGCGTATTTCGCCTGCTCGAGGCGCTGCGCGAAGCCGGCCTCAAGCCTGCGGTGGCGGCCAACGCGCTGGTACTGCCGCGCATCCCCGAGGTGATTGAGCGGCTGAGCGATGCGCAGTGGCTGGGCCACGGCTTGGCCGCGACACGGATGATGCACTCCAACATGCCCGAGCCAGAACAGGCGCTGCATATTGCGGACAGCCTGCAAGCCCTGCAAAAGCACACCGGCCGCCTGCCCCTGGGCTGGCTCAGCCAGGACTGGGGGACGACCGCGCAGACCTACGGCTTGCTGGCCGATGCCGGCCTGCACTACACCCTGGACTGGGGCAATGACGACCAGCCCTACTGGCTGGAACCCGCCGGCACATCGGCGCGGCGCCTGCTGGCCCTGCCCCTGTCGAGCGAATGGGACGATGTGCAAGGCCAATGGCTGCGCCATGTGGAGGCTCCTGCGCACGCAGCTCTGATCCTGGCCGGCGCACAGCGCATGGCCAGGGAATGTCTGGCGCAGGGGCGCAGCGCGGTCATGGGCCTGGGCCTACACCCCTGGGTCTGGGGCATGCCCAGCCGCATCACTCACCTGCGCCGCCTGCTGGCCGATCTTCAAAATATTGAGGGTCTGCTGACCACCAGTCCTGACGACCTGTACGCGCCCCACGGCTGCGCACCCTAAAGAACCCCCCAAAGAAAGCATCCCTCATGGACTACCTCGACCGCCTAAGCCAGTTTGCCGCCGAGCTCGACTACCGCAACCTGCCCCCTGATGTACAGGAGCAGGTGGGCTGGATCCTGGCCGACACCCTGGCGGCGGTGGCTGCCGGCTCGGCCGAGCCTGAGCTACGGGCTCTGGTCGAGCGCCAGGGTGCCAGCGAAGCGGCCAGCCTGATTGGCCTGGGCCGGCGCAGCGGCTGTGAGGCGGCGGCCTTCATCAACGGCACTGCCGGCACTTTCCTGGAAATGGACGAGGGCAACCGCTACTCGCGCGGCCACCCAGCCGTGCATGTGATTCCGGCAGCGGTGGCACTGAGCCAGGAGCGCGCTGCGGATGCGGCCGACTTTTTGGCCGGCCTGGTGGTCGGCTATGAAGTCGGCTCGCGCCTGGGCGCGGCCTCGCAGCTGCGCGGCGCCATGCACCCCCACGGCACCTGGGGCACGATAGGGGCGGCCGCGGCCTGTGCCCGCATTGCCCACCTGAGCGCCAGCGCCATGCGCGAGGCGCTCAACATCGCCTCCTCGCTGACCACCGCCACCTCCAAGCGCACCATGCTCGAAGGCGGGCTGGTACGCAACACCTATGCGGGTCTGAGCAATCGCAACGGCCTGCTGGCCCTGGACCTGACCGAATGCGGCTTCACCGGCGAGCGCGACGGCCCGGCCTCGCTGCTGGGCCAGATCGTCTCCGAACACTTCGACCCCGAGGCGGTGGTGCGCGAACTGGGCCAGGACTGGCATCTGATGCACAACTACTTCAAGATGCATTCCTGCTGCCGCTACAACCACGGCACGCTCGATGCGATCGACCAGCTGGCCGCCAGCCAGAGCCTGCCGCAGCCCGATGAGATTGAGTCCATCGAGGTGCGGACCTACCACCTTGCCGCCGAGCTCGACGACCCGGCACCGGCCAACACCCTGGCGGCCAAGTTTTCCGTGCCCTTTGCAGTCGCCACCCGCATCGTCCACGGCAGCAGCGCCCTGTCCAGCTTCACCTGGGAAGCGGTGCGCAGGCCCGATGTGCTGGCCCTGGCGCAAAAGGTGCGCGTCAGCCACGACCCAGCGATGAGCCAGCGCCTGCCCGCAGAAAGACCAGCGCAGGTGCTGATGCGCCTCACGGACGGCCGCCAGCTTGTGGCCGAGGCCGGCGTCAACCGGGGCGATGACGCATCGCCCTATACCCGTGAAGAACTGCGTGCCAAGTTCATGGACCTGAGCGGCCGCATTTGGCCAGCCGCTCATTGCCGCGACCTGCTCGAAGCCACCCTGGGCCTGGCCCGACTGCAGGTGCCGCTGGGGCGATGGCTGGGCCTGGTATCGCGCTCGCCGATGGCAAGCCAAAGCTGAAGTGCCGGCGGCTTCGTAGCCGGAAAGCCGACTTCAGGTCAGCGAGTTTTCGCCGCTCATGTAGACAAACACCTGCACGAACAGGCCGTCCTGCACCTCGAAGAAGTTGCAGTTGTTCTTGCGCAGCAACTCGCCCGCATGGGTGGTGTTTTCCACCCTGAAGCGGCTCGCCACCCGCTGATGGGGCACGTCGATGACGTGGTCAAAGTCGCCGTGCCAGACCCGGGCATAACGTGCAGCCAAGCGCTCGTACATCCCGCGCACCTCGGCATCGCGACCCTGGTAGTACAGCTCGTGGTTGACGATGCCAAAACGCGCCGTCGGTGCAAAGCAAGCCAGCGTAGCAGCCAGGTCCCCACGGTCGACCGCCGAAAAATAGCGCTCGACCAGCGCCTGCAACTGTGGGGCGTCCAGCCGGGTTGGCGAAGTATTCATGCTGTCTCCTGGGCCGGCGCTTGAAAGCCGGCGTCTTGCAAAGATCGAAAAAGCGCCAAGGCGCGGCTGTGGCTGTCTTGAGCCTGGCTTGAGAGCGGCTCACGCAAACGCTCTTCCTCCACAAAATGACCGTGACTGCGCCCGCGCACGCACAGGGCTGAAGGACGCAGCGCCCCCACCGGCCGCACATGAGCGGGGATGTAGCTGATGGCATAGCCGATGCGCCGGTCGTCGCTGTCATTGCCACCGGAGGCATGCACCAAGTCGGTATGGTGCAGCGACATCTGGCCGGCGCCCACCGGCATGAACTGGCCCTGGGCCTGGTCAAAGCGGCCGCTGATGCCCTGCCCGCGCCGGATCATGTTCATGGGCTCGGGCTTGTCGTCATGCTCAAGCGCGCCCCAGCGGTGGCTGCCCGGCAGCGCCTGCATGCAGCCGGCCTGCACGCTGGCCTCGGACAGCGCCACCCAGGCGGTGACATGCAGGTGCGGCTGCAGATAAAAGTGGGTGCTGTCCTGGTGCCAGCGCACAAAGGCGGGGGTATGGGCTTCCTTGAGGAAAAGCGTGGAGTGATAGACCAGGATGTCCGGGCCGATCAGGTCTTCGACCGCGTCCAGGATGCGGGGATGGTGCACCAGCTGGTCGGCCCAGTTGAAGAGCAGATAGCTCTTGGACTTTTCCGGAAAGTCGATGGCCGCACCGCGAGCGCGCTCCCAGGCTTCGAGTTCCTGCCGGTGCGCTCGCACCTGAGCGGCGCTCAGCACATCGACCGGAAAGACGAAACCATCGCGCTCGTAAGCCTGTACCTGCGCCTCACTCAGCAGTTTGGGCATGGCTGTCTCCTGTAGGGGCCGCTGGCCTTAACGCACCGCTTGCTGGGCCGCGCTCATCATGGCCTGCAGCATCTCGAGCCGCGGATGCATGGGCTTGGGGTAGCCCTGTCGACTGTGGCTCAGGCCCAGACCCAGGGCAGCCTCGGCCATTTTGTAGCTCAAGGGACCAGGGTTGATCACCGGCACCGGCAGGCGCTGGCTCAGCCAGGCGTGCGACTGGTGCATGGTGGTCGAGCCTAGGATGATCACCTCGGCGCCGTCTTCGGCTATGGCGCGCCGCGCCGCAGCCTCCAGCAGAGGGAAGACATCTTCCTCCTTGCCCGAGAGCAGGGCCTGGTTATCAGGCGCTACTTCTATGGCCCGCACCGAGGCGCATTTGTGGTGCAGGCCGAGTTCGTCGAGTGCCTTTTTGTACAGCGGCTTCCAGCGGCTGGCCATGGTCAGCACCGAAAAACGATCGCCCAGCATCAGCGCGGCCAGCATGGAGACCTTGCCCGGCCCGAAAACCGGAATGTCGAGCACCGAGCGCAGCGCGGCCACGCCCGAGTCGCTCATGGTGTCTATGCACACCGCGTCAAAGCCCTCTTCCTGAGCCCGGCAGCCGGCCTCGAAGTTGGCAGCATCAGCCAGCACGAAGTCATGGTGGCTGGAATAGTTGAGCGGGCCGGCCTTGACCGGCCGGAATTCAAACTGCAGCTGCGGCGACAGGTCTATGCCCTTGAGCTGCTCCTGGCGCAGCGCCAGGTTCTCGGGCGACATTGCAAAAGGAACGACCACCAGCACCCGCTTCATCATGCGACCCCCTGGAGCTCGGCTACAGCCTGATCGGTCGATGCAACCCGGCCAAACAGGCGCTGGAAGTTGCGCATGGTCACCTGGTGCAGCTCTTCAAAGGTAGTGCCGCAGGCGTCCTCCACCAGGGTCACCTGGTAGCCACGGTCGGCCGCTTCGCGGGCGGTGGTCTCCACGCACATATTGGTCGACACGCCCACCATATAGAGCTGATCGACCCGCAGCGAGCGCAGCAGGCTGTCGATCGGGGTGGAGGCGAAGGCGCCCACGGTGGTCTTGCGCAGCACATGCTCGCCCGCGACCGGCTTGAGCTCATCGAGGATTTCATGCTCGCGGCTGCCCACATGGTTGGCGCAGCTGGCCAGCAGCTTGCGCATATGGCGCGGCGCGTCGCTGGCATCGGGCAGGGCCGCACCCAGGGTCACATGCAGCACCGGCTGCCCGAGCTGCTGGAAATGCGCGCGCAGGCGCAAGATGCTGGGCAGCACCGTGCCTTCAATGCGGGCAAAGCGGTAGTCCCCCACCGAAGAGCCCTGGGCCTTGAGGGTTCGGCCGAGCGCGCCCTGGCGCGAGCCGGTGGCGTACTGCATGTCGATGATGACCAGCGCCGCACTTTGCGCATCAATCACCGGCTCGCTCATATAGTCGCGGATGTAATCTTGGTTGGCACTCATGGGCTGTCCTTGGCTTGTTGCTGACGGTAGCAGTCGACGATCTGCGCGCCGGTGGCAAACCAGACGTCCTCGTGACTGCGGATGTATTGCAGGGCATGGTCCAGCGCATCGATGCGGTGCGGCTGGCCCATGATGAAAGGATGGACGGCGATGTTCATCACCCGGCCGTGCTCGGCGCCCTCCGCATAGAGCACGTCGAACTCGTCGCGAATCTTGCGTGCAAAGGCTTCGGCTTCCTGGCCGCGCCGCCAGGCGATGCTGTCGTTGATTTCCATGGAATAAGGCAGCGAGGTCAGCTCGCCGCTGCGCACGCGAATCGGCGTGGGCTGGTCGTCATGGTAGAGGTCGCATAAATAGCTGATGCCACTTTCAGCGACCAGATCGGGCGTGCGCAGGGTGTTGGAGGCGGCCGGCGAAAACCAGCCTCGCAAATCGCGGCCAGTATGGCGCAGGTGTATCTCCTGGCACTGGGCGATCGCCTCGCGCTCTTCATCCTCGCTCATATTCCAGTGGTAACGCGTGTTGTAGAGGCCGTGGGACATGAACTCCCACTGCCGCTCCATCATGGCCTGGGCCAGGTCGGGGTACATATCGAGCACCGCCATGGACAGCGAGACCGTCACCGGCAATTCGAGCCGGTCGAAAAGCTCCATCAGGCGCCAGACGCCCACCCGGTTGCCGTAGTCGCGCAGACCGTAGCCCAGGATGTCGGGATGCGGCAAGCGCGGCCAGGGATTGCGCACCCGCACCTGCTCGGGCAGGTATTCATAGTGCTCGATATTGGGCGCCACCCAAACCGCCAGCCGCGCGCCACCCGGCCAGCGCAGCGGGCTGCGGCTGGGCAGGGCCGAATAGGCAATGCGCTCGTGGCCGGCGATCAGGTCCATCTCATGCCCACCCCATGTCCGCCTTGTG
>Ga0164293_10000333_pt1 | contig 36154 bp, 33 predicted proteins | sample GEODES118metaG_FD_111487 | JGI IMG/M metagenome (GOLD analysis project Ga0164293, IMG submission 111487) | Eutrophic lake water microbial communities from Lake Mendota, Wisconsin, USA - GEODES118 metaG | ecosystem: Environmental > Aquatic > Freshwater > Lake | place: USA: Lake Mendota...
TCATAGGCGCAGGCGGTGGTCTGTCGGCGCGAAGTCTCCAGCCGGGCCAGAGCTTTGAGCAGTTCGCCGGCGGGCAGCTTTCCCCACTCCAGCGCACCGACGGCCTGTACAGCCGCGTCAAGCGCACTGAGGGCGCTAGCCACGTCAGTCGAACTCATGTTCGAAACATTACCCGGCGGGCCTGACAAAAGAGGCGCGTTGACTCAGCCGAAATGCGCGCGAAATGCCTCAAAAACCGGGGTCGTTGCCTCACTGGAAATGCGCGCGTACGGCGCGCCTGCGTGATCGGTCAGCAATGACCTCGGTAGGCCAGAGCGATGGGGTTGACGTTGACCGAGCGAAGGGCAGTGATTGAAACGACCGCTGTCCGCTATTCACTGGCAGAAAAACGAGTCAAGGGCGTCATTCTCGACGAGTTGTGCGCCACCACGGGCTGGCACCGCAGCCACGCCCGCAAGGCCCTCACCGCGGCGTTGCAGCCGAAGTTGGTCACGCCGCGACGTCCGCGGCCACCGACCTACGGACCCGAGGTCATTGCGGCATTGACGGTGTGTTGGACGGTGTTGGGGATGCCGGCCGGCAAGCGCCTGGCGCCGATGCTGAGGGAACTGGTGGCGGTCTTGCACCACTTTGGGGAGCTGGTCCTCGATGAGGACACCGCGGTGCTGTTGGTGTCGATGTCGGCGGCCACCATCGACCGGCGGCTGGCTCCCGAACGACGCAAACACCAGATCAAAGGACGCTCCACCACCAAGCCGGGGTCTCTGACGGTGAATCCGGCCAGCACTTTCAGGCGGTGGCCGCGGTCACCGGATGTGACGCCCGGTCATTCCGCTGATCCCCTCAGCCCAGTTGGCTTCGGATGAAGTCCGCCGATTTGCCGATGGCGGTCGCCGCCTCGGGGATGGACAGGTCCTGAAAGACGTGCGGCATACCTTCGTACATGTCGATCACCGGCTTGTGCCCGGCGTCATCGAGTTTGCGGTAGAGGCGCACGCTGGTGCTCAGGAAGATTGTTCGCGTTCCCTCCTGGATCAGGGTGGGAGCAAATCCCTTGTCGAAGTCGGCATACACCGGTGACACCCGCGGATCCTTCAGGTCCAGCCCCTGGGCGAAGGCCTGGGCTGAGTTCCTGAGCAGATAGTCATAACTGAGGATCGGATCGGCGTCGCGCAGGGTGACGGAGGTGTCGCCGTCGTCGCTCAGATCCGCCCAGGGCGACCACAGCACAACGGCGCCCGGCGAACCCAGGCCCTGATCGCGCATGTTGAGCGCGGTGCAGGTGGCCAGGCCGCCGCCGGCGGAGTCGCCGATCAGCGCGATGTCTTCCGGTGCGTATCCCTGCTCGCCCAACGCCTGGATCACCGCCAGCACCTGAGACTGGATGGTCTGCCAGTCGGCGGCCGGCGCGGTGGTGTAGTCCACCGACATGACGCGCATCCCGGTCGCGTTGGCCAGCGCCGGGATCGCTGCCAGACGGCTACGTGCACTCGACATCGTGTAGGCCCCGCCATGGGTGTAGACGATCACCCGGCGCGGATCCGACACGGCCGTCGGCCCGATCTCAAGGACCGGTACCCCGCCAAGGGTCAGGTCGGTGAGGCTGACCCCCTCGCGGGCGGCGGTCTGCTCGCTCGGGCCGGTCTGCTGAGCCAGCTGCGCATCACGCAGCAGCTGCCAGCCGGCTAGATCGTCGGGCGCGGGCACCCGGCGGGTCTCCCAGTCGACCACATTCAGCTGCCTCATGACGTCCTGCGCCTCGGGCGAGATGGTGTTCGGGACGAAGTCAATGGTCCTCGGGGCGCCGATGGTTTCCGAAGGGCCGACGGCCTGAGTTGGTGCAGGACCCTGGTCCGTCTGCTCACCGCCGGGGGCCGCACATGCACCTGCAGTCGCGACAGCGACTGCGCCGGCGGTCGCGGATGCTAGAAACGTGCGGCGATCCAGACGTCCGGGTTGCATAGCCATCGCAGTCTAATTTGCTTGTCGCTGCAGCCGGGCGTTCGTCCGCGACTCAGCCGGCGGGGATGACGTCGGCCGGAGTGCCTTTCACGGTCGCCTTCGAGCGCGTCTCTGCCCGAACTGCCTTGGTGCCGCGGCGGAACCCGTTGGGGGACAGCGTCACCGACAGCAGCGCTTCCTCGCCGGTGACGAACGGGTGGAACCCGACTCCGCCGCCGCCACGGCCCTTGACCGGGATGTCGGAGCTCGCGGTGACCTTCCAGCCCTTTTCTGAGATCGACAGCAACGCCTCGGTGTCGGCGCCGGTCAGCGGCAGCGCCGCGATCACCTCGTCGCCGTCCTCGGCCAGCCGGATGCCGGCCACCCCGTTGCCGGCCGCGCCCTGCGGATTGACCGCCGAGGGGTCGATGCGCAGCACCTTGCCGCGGCGGGTGACCAGCGCCAGGTGCGCCCCGTCGGGCAGCACACCGGAGCGCAGCAGCCCGCTGATGTCGGGGGCGACCGGGACGTCGCGGATCTTGGTCGGAAGCCCCGCCCCGGTGGTGAACTTGACCCGGCCGTCGGTCCAGACCGCCCAGCCCAGGCCGGCCGACAGCAGCTCGCCGTGGCTGTCGGAGCACACCCCGCGGTCATCGAGCCGCCAGTTCGGGTTGGGCTTGCGCTCCCGTGGTCCGTCGTCGGCGGATCCGCCGGACACCGGGGTGGCATCGGAGTCCAGCACGGTTCGGCGGTCGAACTCCGGGGCGTCGAACAACTTCGCGGTCTGCTTGAGTTCGGCGTCGATGAGCTTTTTGCGGGCCTTGGGGGATTCGAGCAACTCGGTGAGCTGGGCGAACTCGGCGTCGAGTTTGTCGGCCTCGGTGCGTAGTTCGATCACGTCCAGGCGGGTGAGCCGGCGCAGCTGCAGGGCCAGCACGTAGTCGGCTTGGGTTTCGTCGATGGCAAAGCGTTCGCACAGCCCGGCGCGGGCCTCCTCGACGGTGTCCGAGCCGCGGATCACCGCCACCGCCGCGTCGATGTCGATGTGCACCAACAGCAGGCCGGCCACCAGATGCCTTCTGGCGGTGACTTTCTCCAGCCGGTGCTCGCTGCGACGGACCACCACCGAGACACGCCGCGTCAGGAACGCGGTGATCAACTCCCGCACCGACCACCACCGGGGGATCCGATCGGCGTCCAGTGCCACCAGGCTGGCGGCGAACGTGCCCTCCAGCGGGGTCAGCGCCAGTAGCGAGGTGCGCAGCTGCTCGGGGTCGTGTCCGCGCTTGGCGGACACCACGATGCGCAGCCCGTTGCGCCGGTCGGTGAGGTCGGTCATGTCGGCCACCCCGGGCAGGTCCCCACCCTCGATGAGGGCACGGATGCGTTCCTGCACAGTGGAACTGGCCACCCCGGGGGGGAGTTCGGTGATGACGACGTTGCGGTCCTCCACCGTGACCGTGCCGCGGACGGTGAACGACCCACGTCCGGTGGTGACGTAGTCGCGCAGTCCGTCGGAGCCGACGACGGAACCGCCGCTGCCCCAGTCGGGTCCGGGCAGCAACTCCATCAGGGCGTCGTCGGACAGTTTCGGTTTGGACAGCAGTGCCCGGCAGGCGGCCATCACGTCGCGTGGGTTGTGGGCGGGAACCTTGGTCGCCCAGCCCTCGGCGATGCCGATGGCCCCGTTGACCAGCAGCACCGGGAAGCGGGCCGGCAGAACCACCGGCTCAATCCATTCCCCGTCGAAGGTGTCGGTCATAGGCACGGCGTGGTCGGCCAACTCGGCGGTCAGGGCCGCGCCGGCCGGTGACAGCCGCATCTCGGTGTAGCGGTCCGCGGCGGGGATGTCGCCCTGGATGCGGGGGAATGCACCTTGTCCGTCGATGATCTTGACCCGCTGGAAGTCGGCGGCCAGCAGTGCCGCGGCGCCGTACATGGCGGTGCCGCCGTGCGGGTGCAGGTTGCCGGTGACAGCCGAGCACACCTTGGATGACTTCTGAGGCTTGTTGCCGGGCAACAGATTCGACGAATGCATCTGGTAGAGCAGTCGACGCTGGCCTGGCTTGAGCCCGTCGTAGGCACTGGGAATGGCGCGGTCCGACGTGCTGTAGAGCGCGAACAGCAACTGGTAGCGGTTCCAGTAGTCGTCGGCGGAGACGTCGTGAACCAGATCGGGGTTCTGCTCGATGACGGTGGTGGCCACGGTGGGTGCTCCTTAGTTGAGATCGAGCGTCAGTTGAGATCGAGCGCGGCGGTGTCGATGCGTGCGGCGGCCGCGGCCATCCAGTCGCGCCGGCCCTCGGCCGGTCCGCCGAACAGGATGTGGTGCAGGTCCTTGGCCTTGTCGTCGGGACCGATGCGGTAGACGGTGCGCTGGGCCGGGTCCAAAACCGTGTTCCAGAAGTCGTCGGCGTTCATCTCGCCCAGACCCTTGTTGCGCTGGACCTCCACCTTCTTCTTCGACGTCGCCTTCAGTCTGGCGACTGCCTCGTCGCGCTCGGACTCGTCCTGGCAATAGATCCGGGTGTCGGGGTTGTAGACCACGAACAGCGGCGGCAGCGTCACGTAGACCATCTCGGCTTCGACGAGGGGACGGTGAAAGTCCAGGAACATCGACAGCAGACTGCTGTTGATGTTGGCGCCGTCGGGATCAGCGTCGGAGGCGAACAGGATCCGGTCGTAGCGGGACTTCTCCGGATCGCAGTGTTCACGCAGGCCGCAGCCCACGATGCGCTCGATCGCGTCGAACTCCTCCTTGGTCCTGGCCTTGGTTGCGGTCCACCCGAAGGTGTTGGGCGGCTTGCCTTTCAGCGGGAAGGCCGCCTGGAAGGTGGCATCGCGGGCGCTGCGCACCGTGCCCAATGCCGAGTCGCCCTCGCAGATGAACAGCTCCGCGCCGCTGCCGCGCCCGCTCTCCCGGCTGGGCAGCAGCTTTGGCGGAAGCGACAGGTTGGTGCCCAGCCCCTTGGCTTTGGAGGCCGCCCGGGAGCGGGCCTTGGCGCCTTCGGCGCTGCGGCGGGCCCGCGCGGACTCCAGGGCCAGCTTCGACCACGTGCTGATCGCCGCGGAGTTGGCCGGGCTGGCCGCCCAGACGCTGACCGCACGGGCCACCTCCGGGGCCATCGCCAGGTTCAGCGACCGTGACGACACCGACGTTTTGGCCTGCGAATCCCACGACACGTCCGGGGCGCGGGTGTCCACGGCCAGGGCGGTGACCGCTGCGAAGTCCTGCGGCTCGGGCCCCGCCTCGCCTTTGGCCAGGCCCAGGTCGCGCATGCGGCCGGCCTTGTCGGCGAGCGCCTCGGTGAGCCCCTTCACCGCCGCCGACAGATGCGAGCCGCCGTTGACGGTGCGCACCGTGTTGCAGAACGCGGCGATCGTTGCCGGCTCGGCCGGACCGGCCGCCACCGACCAGCGCATCGGGGTCTGTCCCCGCCCGGTGGTGTAGGAACCCGCCCCTCCGACCAGCAGCTGCACCTCCGGCTCGGGTGTGCCGCCAGCGGCGCACATCAGATCCAGCAGCGCGTCGGTTCCCCACGGTCCGCCGAACGGCTGGGACAGCAGCTCGGTGACCTCGCCGGGCCAACCCTCGTCGATCACCTGCAGGTGCACACCGGGGCACATCCGGGCCGCGGCCTGGGCCCGCAGCAGCACCTCGTTGATGTCGATTGCGCAGTCCGGCGCCACTTTCGGGTCGAACAAGATGCGCACCGCGGTGCCGTGATCGCGCGGTGCCCGGTTGGACACGCCCCGCAGTTTCTGGGTGTCGTCGCGGACGAACGGCGCCTTCGGGTCGAAGTCGGTGCCCTCGAACACCCCGGGGTAGCCGCCGCGGAAACGCTGCGTGTAGGTCTTGCCGTCGCGGCGGACGGTGACGTCGGTGCGCGCGGAGATGAACACCGCCGCCGCGGCGCCGATTCCGTTCAGCCCGGCCCCGGTGCTGGTGGCGTCGATGTGTTCGGAGAACTTCCCGCCGGCGCGGGCGGTGCCCAACGTTTTGACGATGCCGTTCTTGCCGGTCTTGCGGTCGGTGTCCACCGGCAGGCCGCGGCCGTCGTCGGCCACCGTCACCGAGGAGTCGGCGTGCAGCGTGATGGTGACCGTGGAGCCGCCGTGGCCGGGGTCGGCGACCTCCTCGACCGCGTTGTCGACGATCTCGCGCAGCGCGGTATTGAGCACGTCCTGGCCGAGGTTGACCGCTGGACGCAGGCGGGTGTGCTGGACGTCGTCCATTTCGGTGATGTCGGCAGCGGTGTAGCTCACGGTGAATGGGTCCCTTCGGTGTCGAGACGAGACAACATCATTAGTGCGACAGATCGGGGACGGGTGCGACCCGACACGCCGGGGGAAGGCCTTACGGCCGACGATCAGCGCTCGCCGATAATCAGCGCTCGCGAGCTTTTTCCGCGTGCAGCGCCTTGATTCGGCGTTGCTCCTGCAGCACCGTCTGGTAGCTCTCCCGTTCGGCGATCAGCCACTGCGGCTTCTCCTCGAGCAGAGCATCGATCTGCTCGGTGGTCAACGCCTCGGTGATGCCACCCCGCCCAAGGCCGGAGACCGAGACGCCCAACTTGGCTGCCACCAAGTTCTTCGGGTGCGGCCCGTTCTTGCGGAGGTCCTTCAGCCATGGCGGCGGGTCCGCTAGCAGGGCTGCCAACTCGCCGCGGGTGATCGGATTCTCTTGGAACACCGGGGGCGTCGCGGGCAGATAGACGTCCAGTTTCTTCGCCGCTGTGGCGGGTTTCATCGACTGCGCGTTCGGCCTGCTCATCGCCTGAGCCTATCGAGGGGACCCGTCGGTAGCCTGATCCGGTGACTGAGTTCTCGCTGAACCTCGGGTATGTCCCCGGGGCGACGCCGGCGAAGTGGTCACGGATCTGGGCGGACCGCCACCCCGACACTCCACTGACGTTGCGCGCCGTTGCCGCTGCGGACGCGGCCGCCCAAGTGCGTGCCGGGACCGTCGACCTCGCGTTGCTCCGACTGCCGGCCGACACCGCCGCGTTGGCCGTCATCCCTCTCTACGAGGAGATCACCGTGGCCGTGATACCGACTGATCATCTTCTGTCTGCAGCCGAGGAGATCTCGGCTGCAGATCTCGAGGGTGAGCCGATGCTGCTGGCACTCGACGACGTCGTCGCCTGGGGGGACGCTCCCGGAATTCCTGTCGATCACCGACCTGAAACCACACAGGCGGCAATGGAACTCGTCGCGGCAGGAATTGGCGCGCTCATCGTCCCGCAGTCGCTGGCTCGGCTGTATCACCGCAGGGACCTTACGTATCGCCCGATCGCCGACGGGCCTAAATGTGCGGTGGCACTAGCCTTCCCCGAAGGATCGCAGTCGGCACTGATCGAGGAGTTCATCGGGATCGTGCGGGGCCGTAAACCCGATTCGTCGCGGGGGCAGGTACAGCCTGCGCCCAAACGCACCGCACGGGAGAAGGCTCTGGCCAAGCAGGCCGCCCGCGCCGCCGCCGGGAAGGTCGCCCGTCGGCCGGGTCCGAAGAAGCGACGTCAGCCTTAGGCGAGGCCGGGGCAGCGGCCCGGCCTCGGCGGTGGAGGAGGCTTAGGCCGGCAGTGCGAAGGACTGCAGAATTCTGTCGAAGTCCGCGTTGAAGCCGTTCCACAGGGCAACAGAGGTTTCGGCGTTGACCCCGAAAGCCTTTCCGCCCCTTACGGCATAGATTTGCCGTGACCGTCCGCCGGGTTCACGTTCCACCCGGACATCGACGAACGAGGTGCCGTTCGGCATGACGGCCATCTGCCGGCCCTTGACCACATTGGTGACCCCACTTTGGCCCTGATACTGCTCCTCGGACGTCAGCATCTGGTTGACGACGGCGTTGAGCGTTAGGTCAGTCGGCCAGACGCGGACACCCACCAGGGCCTGGTTCAGGGGGTCGCTGATCTGCACGAACGCAGGATTTGATCCATCGACCCGCCAGCCGACGGGATAGCTGATCGACCATCCGTTCACGGGGTCGAGGTATCGGTCCATCCCGGGGGCCGGCGCTGCCGGAAACGACGGCGAAGTCACGACCGGTGGTGAACCGACCGCCGGCGGTGCGCCAAACCCGATGACAACCAGAAGCGTCGCGATGACAGGAGCCGAGCGCGCAGCCCATGCGGTCATTCGAATCACCCTCGTGCGTTGGAAGAATTGCAGCCTATCGGCGGGCAGACCCGCACCCCCAGGCGGCCTCGGGTCGGCGCGCACGACAGCAGCAGAGGGGTCCTCAGGCCGCGGCGCCAACCGCGATGACAGTCAGTTCGAAGGGGCCCTGCTGTTTGTCGAGAATGTAGAACGAAATCTGGCTGATGCCGGCCGGGTCCAGAGTCTGCGGCGCGTCGGGGGCGGGGTCAAGGCGCATTCCCACCGCACGGAAGTCCGCAACGGGCAGGTCGTAGATCCGCTCGACGGCTGCTTCCGTGGAGAACCGCTGGACGTAGGACCAGGGCTGCCCCGCGGTGCCCACCCTCAGTAGGTAGGTCTTGCCGTCGCCCACAGCCCGCACGCGAATCGACTTGGCGCCCGCCGCCCGTCGTCCGATATCGGGGTCCTGCGGACTGCGGGTCGAGGCGAACCCGCCGTTGTTCTCCAGCGAGATGGATCCGGAGAACACCAGGCCACCGTTGCCGAACGTGATCTTCGAGGTGGACAACCCACCCATGACGGGATCGTTGATGGTTGTCCAGGTGGCCACCTGGCCCGCATCGTCGAGGTCGACTAAAGGCGTGCCCGGCCCCTCGGCCACTGCCGGGGCGGACGAAGCAGGAGTCGGCTGGGCGCTTGTCGGCTCGTCCGCACTTGCGGTTCGCCCGGCACTGCCGCACGACGCAAGTAGAAACGCCGCGCACGCCAAGCTGCTGAGCCGCCGCAGTTGCGGCTTGGGTGTTGACCTTTGGCGCCGGGGACTTCTCATCCCATCAATGTATCGGCCGGATTTCAGCCGCTGGGGGCCCGGTTCGGTGTGCGGTTGAATGATTCATGAAGATCGACGGATCGGTGGCAGTGGTCACCGGAGCGGGTTCGGGAATCGGCAGGTCGATCGCGGCGGCGCTGGCATCCGCCGGCGCCTCGGTGGTGGCCGGCGACATCGACCCGGTGTCGGCAGCGCAGACCGCGGCGATGATCGGCGGGGTTGCGGTGGTCGCGGATGCGGCGAGCGCGGAGGGCATCGCGACACTGCTTGACACCGCCCGCCGGCAGTTCGGCGCCGTGGACATCTACGTCGCCAATGCCGGCATCGTCGGCCAATCCGGCCTCGGCGACGACGAAGCCGCCTGGGACCAGATCATCGACATCAATGTGCGCGCCCACATCCGCGCGGCCAAAGCTGTTGTGCCGGAATGGCTTGAGCGCGGCAGCGGATACTTCGTCGCGGTCGCCTCGGCCGCCGGCATGCTGACCCAAATCGGTGCGGCGCCCTACAGCGTGACCAAACACGCCGCCGTCGGGTTCGCCGAATGGTTGGCCATCGCCTACGGGGGCCAGGGAATCGGCGTGAGCTGCGTGTGCCCGATGGGTGTCGACACCCCACTGCTGCGGGCCATGTCCGACTCGCCGGATACGCAGACCCAGGTGGCCGGTGCCGCCGTCACCGGTGCCGGCGCGGTGATCAGTCCGGACCAGGTGGCCGATCTCGTGGTCCACGCCATCATCGACGGAACGTTCCTGGTGCTTCCGCACCCGGAGGTGCTGACCATGTACGGGCAGAAGGCGACCGACTACGACCGCTGGATCGCCGGGATGCGACGCTATCAACGCAGCCTGCGATAGCCGGATATCGCAGCGGCAGATGCCCTTTCGCGCCGACTTTCGGCGTCAGAGCACCTTGTGCAGCGGCCCCTCAGCCTTTTTGTACATCGACTTCAACAGTGCGTCACGGAACCGGGAGTTGTCGATCAGCTTGATCCCGGCACCGGCCACCTTCGGGTTACCCGCCAGCTTGTGGAAGTAGCGGCCGCGCCGGTACTCCGTGCCCCAGGCGGCTTCCATGCGCTGGCCGTAATTGGTGAAGTCGTCGGGTCCGCCGTTGTCCAGCGCGGCGATCGCGCATTCCCCGGCGGCCAGCCCGGACTCGAGGGCCTTGGAGATGCCCGCCCCGGAGGCCGGCTTACCCGCCCCCAGGGAGTCGCCGGTGAACAGTACGCCCGGACGCCACGGCGGCCAGGCGGTGAATCCCATCGGCAACCGCCAGGCCCGCACGCTCTTGTTCTTCTTCAGTTCGTCGATGCGGGGCAGCTTCCACTCCGGCGGCAGGGTGCTGAGGAACTCGCCGAGGAACTGGGTGGCATTGATGGCCTGCCAGTTCTTGTAGCTGTTGACGTAGCCCAGCCCGACGTTCAGCCGGCCGCCGCCCATCGGGAACACCCAGCCGTAGCCGGGTAGCTGGTCGCCCTGGAACTGCAGCTTGAGGTAGATGTCCAAGCTGTCTGAGTCGGCAACCTGGGCGTCCATCTCGGCGCGGATCGCGATCGCGGAGTAGCCGTTGTACTCCGAATCCAACTTGAGCGCCCGCTTGATGGGGGAGTAGGCGCCGTCGGCGGCGATGACGGCGTCCCCAAAAACCTTTTCGCCGCCCTTGAGGACCACCCCGGTGACCCGGCCGCGCTCGTCGAGCACCGGCTCGCTGACCTCCGCGCCCTGACGCACCACTGCGCCGGCCTTCTCGGCGTGCTCAAGCAGCATGGTGTCCAGCAGAGTGCGGCTGACGGTGTGTCCGTGGTCGGGCATGCCGGGCCGCTTCGGGAAGGACAACTCCCAGCGCGTGGGGCTGAACACCGTCACCCGGTTGACCCGGTGGAAGCCGGCCACCTCGTCGGCCAGGCCCATTTTCTGCAGATAGCTCACCGCCCGCGCGGTCAGTCCGTCCCCGCACGGCTTATCCCGGGGGAACGCCGCCTTGTCCAGCACCAGGACTTTGGCGCCGGTCTGCACGGCCTGCCAGGCAGCCGCCGAGCCGGACGGCCCGCCGCCCGCAATCACCAGGTCGAATCGCTCGGTCACGGTCTCCGGCTCAGTCTCGTGTGTTCGGTGGAAGATCAGTCACTGTCGATGCTAGCCGGGTCTGCCTCCGGACCTGCAGTCGCGCGGAGGGAAGGCATGTCGCAGCAGTAGAGTGCGGTGGTGCGCAGGATCGCAGTCACGCTGCCGGGCGCGAAGCCCGCGAAGGTGGATGCCCGCAGCGAGCGCTGGCGCGAGCACCGCAAGAAGGTGCGCGCCGAGATCGTCGACGCCGCTTTCCGGGCCATCGACCGCGGCGGACCGCAGGTCAGTCTCAACGAAATCGCCGCCGAAGCCGGCACCGCCAAACCCAAGATCTATCGCCACTTCAACGACAAGGCCGACCTGTTCGGGGCGATAGGCAAGCGATTACGCGACATGCTGGTGGCGGCGATCTTCCCGACCATTGATCTCGCCGTCGACCCCACTCGTGAAGTGGTGCGCCGCTGCGTGGCCGAATACGTCAGGCTGGTGGAGCAGCATCCCAATGTCCTGCGTTTCCTCCTGCAGGGCCGTTTCCCCGAGCCGGCCGAGTCCAACACCCGCGGGCTCAACGAGGGCCGCGAGATCACCATGGCGATCGCCGAGATGTTCAACAACGAGCTGCGCGAGATGCATCTGAAGTCGGCCAGCCTGCAGTTGGCCGCGGCGGCCTGCTTCGGATCCGCGTCATCGGCCACTGACTGGTGGCTCGGGTCCGACCCCGACAATGCGCCGCGGATGCCGACCGAGGAGTTCGTGGCCCACCTGACGACGATCATGCTCGGCACCATCCGGGGCATCGCCGACCTGCTCGACATCGACCTCGACCCCGATCTGCCACTGGGCAGCGCAACCCCGCGCAACGCCGCCGTGAGCTGATTTCCTGGCTGATTCCCCGGGCGGCGCGCGACACGCCAAAACACAACGTGTTGTGCTGGCAGTTGTTGTCGTACACCACGGGTAGTGTTTGATTCACCGGCCGCAATTACGGCCGACATAGTGCTTAAGCCGCAACTGAAGGGTTCCGCAGGTGAGCAATGGAGTGAAGCTGATTGACCGCGCGTCGGCGATCAACTGGAACCGGGTGACCGACGAGAAGGACGCCGAGGTCTGGGACCGGCTGACCGGTAACTTCTGGCTGCCCGAGAAGGTGCCGGTGTCCAACGACATCCCGTCGTGGAACACCCTGACCGACTCCGAGAAGCAACTCACCATGCGGGTGTTCACCGGGCTGACCCTGCTGGACACCATCCAGGGCACCGTCGGTGCGGTCAGCTTGATCCCCGACGCCGTCACCCCGCACGAGCAGGCGGTGCTGACCAACATCGCGTTCATGGAATCGGTACACGCCAAGAGCTACAGCTCGATCTTCTCCACGCTGTGCTCCAGCAGCGACATCGACGAGGTGTTCCGCTGGTCGGAGGAAAACCCGAACCTGCAGCGCAAGGCCCACATCGTCATGGACTACTACCGCGGCGACGATCCTCTCAAGCGCAAGGTGGCCTCCACGCTGCTGGAGAGTTTCCTGTTCTACTCCGGCTTCTACCTGCCGATGTACTGGTCCAGCCGGGCCAAGCTCACCAACACCGCCGACATGATCCGGCTGATCATCCGCGACGAGGCCGTGCACGGCTATTACATCGGCTACAAGTACCAACGCGCCCTGGCCGAGGAGAGCGAGGCCCGCCGCGCGGAGCTCAAGGACTACACCTACGAGCTGCTCTTCGAGCTCTACGACAACGAGACCGAATATGCCCAGGACCTCTACGACGAGGTGGGGCTGACCGAGGACGTCAAGAAGTTTCTGCGCTACAACGCCAACAAGGCGCTGATGAACCTGGGCTACGAAGCGCTGTTCCCGCGCGACGAGACCGACGTCAACCCGGCGATCCTGTCGGCGCTGTCACCCAACGCCGACGAGAACCATGACTTCTTCTCTGGTTCGGGCTCTTCCTACGTCATCGGCAAAGCCGTCGTCACCGAAGACGAGGACTGGGACTTCTAAGTTTCGGCAGGAATCGGCGCCGGGGGCGAAAGCCTCCGGCGCCGATTTCTCTTTGCTGCCGACCTCGCTGCGATGGCGCGAGAGTGTTGAACAGCGATCAGTTGGTCGGTCTATTGTGGTCAACGTCCGGGGCTGGCGGGGTGCGACGATCCGCCGGCCGAAGTTCAATCGCAGGAAGATACCGGTGGTCCTACGCATCCGAGCCGCGATCGTCGCGGTCTTGCTGGTCGCTGCGATCGGCGGACTCCCGGGCCTGGTACCGGGGGCGCACGCCGCTGAGCGCCCCGTGACAGTAGCCACCTACGACGTCGAACCCTTTGTCATCACCGAGGGAAACGTCAAGTACGGGTTCACCATCGACCTGCTCGATGAGATCGCCAAACGAGCCGGATGGCGCTACACATACGTCGACAGCGGCAACGTGCCGGGCCTGCTCAGAGCCGTGCAGGAGGGGCGCGCGGACCTCGGTGCCAGCAATATCTCGATCACCGCCGAGCGAGAGCGCACCTTCGACTTCTCCCAGCCCATCATCGCCGCCGGCCTGCAGACGATCGTGCCCGCCTCGAGCGCCCAGCGGGCTGAGCCGGGCCTGGTGGATTTCCTCAAGGTGCTGTTCTCCAAGACGATGCTGGTATGGCTGTTGGCGGCACTGGCCCTGACCGTGCTGCCGGCTCACATCATCTGGGTGCTGGAGCGAGGTAACGCAGAGTCCATGGTGGACAGGTCCTACTTCCCGGGCATCTTCCAGGCCTTCGGGTGGGGCCTGGGCATGCTGGCCGCCGCACCGTTCGATCCGCCGCTGCGCTGGCCCATCCGTGTTGTGACGATCATCTGGACCTTCGTCAGCATCATCTTCGTCGCCTACTACACCGCGATCCTGACCACCAACTTCACCGTCTCGACGATCACTTCCCAGATCAGCACCCCGGCCGACCTGATCGGCAAAAAGGTGTGCACGGTGGCCGACACCACCTCGTCGGCATACCTGAACAAGCTCGGCGCTCCCTTCACCGGGGCGGCACAGATCGAGGACTGCTACGACGGTTTGGGGAAGGGGGACTTCCAGGCAGTGGTCTACGACGCCCCAGTTCTGCAGTACTACCTCACCCACGGCGGCGCCGGTGTCGCGGTCCCAGCCGGCGCGGTGTTCAAGGACGAGGACTACGGGCTGGTGTTCCCAGCCGGCAGCCAGCTGCGCGAGGCGGCCGACTCAGCACTGCTGTCGATGCAGGAGGACGGGCAGTACGAACTGCTCAAGAAAAAGTGGTTCGGCGGCCCGCAATGATGCTGCTGCGCTTTCCCGCCACGCTCGCGGTGCTGCTGATCGTCGTGGCCATCGGTGTTCTCCCCTCGGTTGCCCCGCGGGCGGATGCCGCTCCGCGTCAGGTCACCGTGGCGACCAGGGATCTGACGCCGTTCGTGATGACCCAGGATTCGGTCCGGTCCGGCTTCACCATCGACCTGCTCGCAGAGATCGCCAAGCACACCGACTGGCGCTACACCTACCTCGATTTCGACAACGTGAAGGGCTTGCTGAACGCCGTGGCCGACGGCAGGGCCGACCTTGGCGCCGCCGCAGTGTCGATCACCGGCGAACGCCAGAAGCAATTCGACTTCTCCCAGCCGATGCTCAATGCGGGGCTTCAGATCATCGCACCGGCCGGCAATACCGAACGCGCCCAACCCGGGCTGATCGACTTCCTCAAGCTGCTGTTCTCCAAGACCATGGCGGTCTGGCTGTGGGCTGCGCTGGTGCTGACCGTGTTGCCGGCCCACATCATCTGGCTGATGGAACGCGGCGACGCCGACTCCATGGTGGCGAAGTCCTACTTTCCGGGCATCTTCCAGGCCTTCGGTTTGGGGCTGGGCATGCTTGCCGCCGCGCCCTTCGACTCGCCGCGGCAGTGGCCGATCCGCACGATCACGATCCTCTGGACGTTCATCAGCATCATCTTCGTCGCCTACTACACCGCAATCCTGACCACCAACCTCACGGTGGAACGGATCAAATCCCAGATCAGCTCGCCGACCGATCTGATCGGCAAGCGCGTGTGCACGGTGGCCAACACCACCTCACCGCCCGCGCTGAGCGCAATCGGGGTGCAGCACACCGCCGTAGCGCAGATCGAGGACTGCTACACCGGTCTGGAGAGTGACAGTTTCGACGCGGTGGTCTATGACGCCCCGGTTCTGCAGTACTACGTCGCTCACCGGGGGGCCGGAGTCGCCGACGTCGCGGGGCCGATCTTCAAAAACGAGGATTACGGGATCGTCTTCCCTATCGGCAGTGACCTACGCCGGCAGTTCAACGATGCGCTGCTGGCGGTGCAAGAGGACGGCGAATTCGACCGGCTCAAGCGCAAGTGGTTCGGGACTGGGTAAGGGTGATCGATCCGGTCCGGTGAACAGCTGGCTAATAGCTCGCGCTAACGGCCCAGAACCCGAACAATGAACACATGACCGACAAGCCGCTGTTCCGCTCCGTCATCGACTGGCTCCGGGCCGGCTACCCGGGGGGCGTGCCCGGGCCGGACCGGGTGCCCCTGCTGGCCCTGCTGAAGACCACCCCGCTGACCGATGACGAGGTCAAGGAGGTGGTGCGGGCAATCGCCGCGCACGAATCCGAGGTCAAGCGTGACGGCGTCGTCGACTACGACGAGATCGAGCGGTTCATCGAAGGTGTCGCCCACCACGAGGGCGGCCCCGAGAACGTCCGCCGGGTCGCCGCGACGCTGGCCGCTGCCGGGTGGCCGCTGGAGTCATTCTGACCCGCCGTCCGGGTAACTCGCCTGCTCGCCGTCGCGCTACGCCTCGCGTAGCGACTCGGTGTCGATCACGAAGCGGTAGCGCACATCGCTGGCGATCACCCGCTCGTAGGCCTCGTTGATGTACTCCGGGGCGATCACCTCGATCTCGGAGGCAATGCTGTGCTCGGCGCAGAAATCCAGCATCTCCTGGGTTTCAGGAATCCCGCCGATCACCGAGCCCGCGATGCTGCGGCGCATCCCGATGATCGAGAACGGCGGCACCACAAGCGGATTCTCCGGGGCGCCGAGTTCGACGAACACCCCGTCGAGATCCACCATTTCCAGGTAGCGGCCCAGTTCGAGGTTGGCCGAGACGGTGTTGAGGATGATGTCGAAGGAGTTGCGCAGGCTCTTGAAGGTGTCCCGGTCACTGGTGGCGTAGTAATTCGTCGCGCCCAGTCGCAGGCCGTCCTCCATCTTCTTCAGCGACTGGGACAGCACCGTCACCTCCGCACCCATCGCGGCACCCAACTTGACCGCCATGTGGCCCAGACCGCCCAGGCCGATCACACCCAGTCGGGTGCCCGGGCCGACGTTCCAGTGTCGCAGCGGCGAGTAGGTGGTGACGCCGGCGCACAGCAACGGTGCGGCGGCGTCGAGGGGCAGCGCCTCGGGGATGTGCAGGACGTAGTTCTCGTCGACGACGATGCTGCCGCTGTAGCCGCCCTGGGTGGGCAGGCCGTCTCGGCCCACCGCGTTGTAGGTGCCGGTCATCCCGCCGCCGGTGCAGTACTGCTCCAGGCCCACCCGACAGTTGTCGCACTCCCGGCAGGAGTCCACGAAGCAGCCCACTCCGACATGCTGACCCACCTTGAAACCGGTTACCTGCGAACCGATTTCAGTCACCACACCGGCGATCTCGTGACCCGGCACCACCGGGTAGCGAGGCTTGCCCCACTCGGCGCGCACCGTGTGGATGTCGGAATGGCAGATGCCGGCGAAATGGATGTCGAACCGGACGTCGTTGGGACCTACCTCGCGGCGGGTGATGGTGGTCTCGGTCAGGGGTTCGGTCGCTGATGTGGCTGCGTAGGCGTGCACGGTGCTCATAGGACTGAGACTAGGCAATAGCGGACGGCGATCTTGGCCCCGGGGAGCGCAAACCTCGTCTCAACATCTGGCCGGCAAGACGGTTGCGCGCCGGTGGTGAGAACTACATCCCGCTAGGTGGCCTAGTTGATCGGCGCGTTGAGCCAGCGCAGATCTTCGACGATCCCGCGGGCAGCTACCAGACCCTGACCGGTCTGCCACACCTCGTTGTTGACCACGAACACCCGGTTATCCCGGTTGGCCGACAATGTGCGCCACGGCGGGCTGTCGAGCAGTGCACGCGCGCGGTCCTTGGCGGCCGGCGAGGCGAACGACATGTAGACGATGTCGCCGTCGGCGGCGGACAGGTCGGTGGACTCGTCGAGGTCGTCGATCCCGATCTCCAGATACGGCTTGTCGGTAAACCTTTGCGCCGCAGGTCGATCCACTCCGACGGCGGTCAGCACGCTGCCGGCAAAGGTGTCGGCTCCCCATACCAGCAAGGCGTTGTCGGTGAGCTGGACGACGGAGGCCTGGAAATGGGTGGCGTCGTTGGCCTCGCCGGCTTTGCGGGCCTGCTCGGCGAAACCGGCGATCAGTTCGTCGGCGGCGCGGGTGCGTCCGGTCGCCGCGCCCACCAGACGCAGATTGTCCTGCCATCGCGGCCCCGGCGCGGCGGTGAACACCGTCGGGGCGATGGCGGCCAGTCCCGGATAGGCCTCCGGCGTCAGCGACTGCGACCCCAGGATCAGATCCGGCTTGGCCGCCGCGATCGCCACCAGGTCGGGTGCGCGACGGGTGCCGGCGGCCGATAGGCCATGGATCACAGCGCCCAGATACGACGGCTGAACCTCTGAGCCGTCCGGCAGGGCGGCGGCGACGATGCGCGACTGCAGGCCCAACGCGCACAGCCCGTCGAGTTCGTCGCCGGCCAGCACCACGATCCGCATCGGGTCGGTTTTGACGGCGGTCTGGCCGCCGGCGTGGCGCAGCGGGCCGGGCGGCGCGCCGTCCAACCGGGCCGGCTCGGGAGCGCAGGACTCATCGGGCCGGCGCTGATTTCCCAGCACGCCGGCCGACGCGATCTTGGTGGTGCTGGTGACGACGCTGCTGGTCGGGGGCCCCGGAGGTGCCCCCGAGGGCCCCTCGGCGGCGCCCGAACACCCGCTGGCCGCCAGGGCGACCGTCAGAGCGGAGAACACGGCGCGGATCAGCACTCCGCGACGGTAACACTCAGTTCCGGTAAACCCCTGCTGACCTGCGGGTGGACCCGGCCCGACCGCCGGTGTGACGCTAATTACGACAGAATGTAGGACCTGGGCCGCGCAGGGTCTGGTTTGGGGATAAGATTCGCCGTAGATTTCATGGGACGTTCCCAGATGGTTGGAGGATCTTGTGACAGCCGTAGTGCCTTCTCGCGGAGAACTAGAGGTCCGTCGCCCTGCGCCGATGCCAAGCGGCCCCAAAGGCAATCTCATCTACAAGATGATCACGACCACCGATCACAAGCTGATCGGCATCATGTACGTCGTCGCCTGCTTCATCTTCTTCGCCGTCGGCGGCCTGATGGCGCTGTTCATCCGCGCTGAACTCACCGTCCCCGGTCTGCAGTTCCTCTCCAACGAGCAGTACAACCAGTTGTTCACCATGCACGGCACGGCGATGCTGCTCTTCTACGCCACCCCGATCGTGTTCGGCTTCGCCAACCTCGTGCTGCCTATCCAGATCGGCGCCCCCGACGTCGCCTTCCCGCGTCTCAACGCGTTGTCGTTCTGGCTGTTCATCAGCGGTGCGCTGATCGCTCTCGGCGGCTTCATCACACCGGGCGGCGCCGCCGACTTCGGCTGGACGGCCTACGTCCCACTGTCGGATGCGGTGCACTCCCCGGGCGCCGGTGGGGACCTGTGGATTTTGGGCTTGGCCGTCGGCGGTCTGGGCACCATCCTCGGTGCGGTCAACATGATCACCACAGTGGTCTGCATGCGCTGCCCCGGCATGACCATGTTCCGGATGCCGATCTTCACCTGGAATATCTTCGTCACGTCGATCCTGGTGCTGCTGGTCTTCCCGCTGCTGACCGCGGCACTGTTCGGACTGGCGGCTGACCGTCGCCTCGGGGCGCATATCTACGACCCGGCCAACGGCGGCCTCCTCCTGTTCCAACACCTGTTCTGGTACTTCGGGCACCCCGAGGTCTACATCATCGCGCTTCCGTTCTTCGGAATCGTCTCGGAGATCTTCCCGGTGTTCGCGCGCAAGCCGATCTTCGGCTACTCCACCCTGGTGTACGCGACCATCGCCATCGCGGCGCTGTCCATGGCGGTGTGGGCGCACCACATGTACGTCACCGGCGCGGTTCTGCTGCCCTTCTTCTCCTTCATGACGTTCCTGATCGCGGTGCCCACCGGGATCAAGTTCTTCAACTGGATCGGGACCATGTGGAAGGGCAAGCTGACCTTTGAGTCCCCGATGCTGTTCTCCGTCGGCTTCCTGGCGGTGTTCCTCTGCGGTGGCCTGTCCGGTGTGCTGCTGGCCAGCCCGCCCCTGGACTTCCACGTCAGCGACAGCTACTTCGTGATCGCCCACTTCCACTACGTGCTGTTCGGCGTGATTGTCTTCGCCACCTACGCCGGCGTGTACTTCTGGTTCCCGAAGATGACCGGTCGCCTCCTCGACGAACGCCTGGCCAAGGTCCACTTCTGGCTGACCATGATCGGGTTCAACATGGCGTTCCTGGTCCAGCACTGGCTGGGCAACGAGGGCATGCCGCGCCGCTACGCCGACTACCTGCCGTCGGACGGGTTCACCGCGCTGAACATCTTCTCCACCATCGGTGCGGCGATCCTTGGCGTATCGATGTTGCCGTTCTTCTGGAACGTCTTCAAGAGCTGGCGCTACGGCGAGGTCGTTACCGTCGACGACCCGTGGGGCCACGGCAACTCCTTGGAGTGGGCCACCTCGTGCCCGCCGCCGCGGCACAACTTCACCGAGCTGCCCAACGTCCGGTCGGAGCGCCCCGCGTTCGAGCTGCACTACCCGCACATGGTCGATCGCATGCGCAGCGAGGCCCACGTCGGTCGTGAGCACAAGTCGCGGCCGGTGGGGGCGGCGTTAGGTTTCGATGCGAGCAAGAAGGCCGAGTTTGAATCGGCCAAGCGCACTCCCCGTTCTAAGTGAGTGTTCCGGGTTCGCGCGATATCGACTAGACCAGCCCCGGCCGGGGCGCCGAGATGACCACACACAAGGTTTCGGCGCTGATTACCGTCACGGGCCCGGACCGGCCAGGAGTCACCTCCGCGCTGTTCGAAGTGCTGTCCCGGTATCAGGTGGAGTTGCTCAACGTCGAGCAGGTTGTCATTCGTGACCGTCTGACACTGGGCGTGCTGGTGTCGGTCGCCGCTGACGTCGCCGACGCACCGGCGTTGCGCGCCCAGGTCACCGGTGCCATCGAGCGACTCGGCCTGGAGGCGACGATCGAGCGCGGCGATGACGTGCCGATCATCGCCGATCCGCCCACCCACACCATCGTGGTACTGGGCCGGCCCATCACCGCCGCCGCGTTCGGTGCGGTAGCCGCGGCGGCCGCGGCGTTGGGCGTCAACATCGACGTGATCCGTGGTGTCTCCGACTACCCGGTCACCGGGCTGGAACTGCGGGTCACGACCCCGGCGGGGATGGGTCACCAACTGCAGGCGGGGCTGGCCAGGGTCGGCGCCGAGCAGGGCGTCGACATCGCCGTGGAGGACTACACCCTGGAACGGCGTAACAAGCGCCTGATCGTGTTCGACGTGGACTCCACCCTCATCCAGGGCGAGGTCATCGAGATGCTCGCCGAACGGGCCGGCGCCGGCGAGGCGGTGGCAGCGATCACCGAAGCGGCGATGCGCGGCGAGATCGATTTCACCGAGTCGCTGCATCAGCGGGTGGCCACCCTGGCCGGTCTGCCCGCCGAGGTGATCGACGAGGTCGCCGACCTGGTGCAGCTGACTCCGGGTGCGCGCACGACCATTCGGACTCTGCGGCGGCTGGGGTTTCACTGCGGGGTCGTGTCGGGCGGTTTCCGGCAGGTGATCGACCCGTTGGCCCACGAACTGATGCTCGACTTCGTCGCCGCCAACGAACTGGAGGTCGTCGACGGCCGGCTGACCGGCCGGGTCGTGGGCCCGATCATCGACCGGGCCGGAAAAGCCAAGGCGCTGAGGGACTTCGCCAATCAGGCCGGGGTTCCGATGGAACAGACGGTGGCCGTCGGCGACGGCGCCAACGACATCGACATGCTCAACGCCGCCGGGCTGGGCGTGGCGTTCAACGCCAAACCGGCGCTGCGGGAGGTCGCCGACGCCTCGCTGAGCCACCCCTACCTGGACACCGTGCTGTTCATCCTGGGTGTCACCCGCGCCGAGATCGAGGCCGCCGACGCCCTCGACGGGGTGGTCAGCCGGGTCGACATCCCGTCCGGCTGAAACTTCGGCGCGTAAATCACCGCTGGGCGAATGAAACCGCGCCGACTCGTGGCTGCCCCGGGGGTGGCGGCGGGGGTGCGATGCGGCACCATTGACGGGTGACCGTCACCGACGACGTCGACGCTGACTTGCTGATCGACTTCCGCGGCGTCATGCTGCGCCGCGGCGACCGATTGCTGGTCGGGCCGGTGGACTGGCAGGTCGAACTCGATGAACGATGGGTGGTGATCGGGCCCAACGGGGCGGGGAAAACCTCATTGCTGCGCATCGCGGCGGCGATGGAATACCCCTCCGGGGGCACCGCCACGGTGCTGGGTGAGCGGCTCGGCCGGGTGGACATGGCGGAGTTGCGGCAACGGGTGGGCCTGAGCAGTTCCGCGCTGGCACAGCGGGTCCCGGACTCCGAACTGGTCCGCGACCTGGTGGTCTCAGCCGGATACGCCGTGCTGGGCCGCTGGCGGGAAAGCTACGACGACGTCGACTACGACCGGGCCGTGGACACCCTGGAGAGCGTCGGTGCCGAACACCTGACCGACCGCACCTACGGCACCCTGTCCGAGGGCGAACGCAAACGGGTGCTGATCGCCCGCGCGCTGATGACCGACCCGGAACTGCTGCTGCTCGACGAACCGGCCGCCGGCCTTGATCTCGGCGGGCGCGAGGAGTTGGTCGCCCGGCTGTCTGACCTGGCCGCCGACCCGGATTCGCCCGCGCTGGTGCTGGTGACCCACCACGTCGAGGAGATCCCGCCCGGCTTCAGCCACTGCCTGATCCTTTCCGAGGGGCAGGTGGTGGCCGCGGGCCTGCTCAACGACGTGATGACCGCCGAGAACCTGTCGACGGCCTTCGGTCAGTCGATCGCCGTGGACGTCATCGACGGCCGGTACTTCGCCCGCCGCGCGCGTAGCCGCGCCGCTCACCGGAGGCGTGTGTGAGCGAGGAGCCATTCGAACCGGTGCCGGTGCGACCGGCTGCCACCGTGATGCTGATCCGCGATACCCACGAGGGCATCTCGGTGTTCCTGATGCGCCGCCACGGTGCGATGGAGTTCGCCGCGGGCATGACCGTCTTCCCCGGCGGCGGCGTGGACGACCGCGACCGCGGCGCCGGACTGGTCGGCAACAGAGCCTGGTACGGACCCGAACCTGCTTGGTGGGCACAGCGTTTCGGCGTTGAGACCAATCTCGCCGAGGCACTGGTGTGCGCCGCGGCCCGGGAGACCTTCGAGGAGTCCGGGGTGCTGTTCGCCGGACCGGCCGACGACCCGGACGGGATCGTCGCCGACGCATCGGTCTATCACCGGGAGCGGGCCGCCCTTGAGGATCGCAGCCTGGCCTTCGGCGACTTCCTGCGCACCGAGAACCTGGTGCTGCGGGCGGATCTGCTGCGGCCGTGGTCGAACTGGGTCACCCCCAAAGAGGAACGCACCCGCCGCTACGACACCTACTTCTTCGTCGGCGCGCTGCCCGCCGGCCAGCGGGCCGACGGGCAGAACACCGAATCCGACCACGCCGACTGGGCGCGGCCGGAAGCCGCCATCGAGGACTTCGCCGAGGGTCGTGCGCTGCTGCTGCCGCCGACCTGGAGCCAGCTGGACTCGTTGACCGGGCGGACCGTCGCCGAGGTCCTCGCCCTAGAACGGCAGGTCGCCACCGTCGAGCCCAACATGACCGTGCTCGACGACGGAAACTGGGAGATCGAGTTCTTCGACTCAGGGCGCTACAACGAAGCCCGACGCCGCGCGCTGGGGCGGCGCGGGGGGCCGTGAGCATGCGGGAATTCGTCAGCATCCACGTCAGTGCCGATCATCCCGGGATCGGTGCGTTGGTGATCAACCGCGAGCCCACCAACGCGCTGACCCGACAGGCCTACCGGGAACTGGCATCGGCTGCCGAGGAGGTCGATGCGCGCGGAGATGTCGCCGCGGTGATCCTGTTCGGTGGCCACGAGATTTTCTGCGCCGGTGACGACGTGCCCGAGCTGAGCACCCTCGACCGGCATGAGGCGGAGGCGGCCGACCGGTTGCGCCGCCGCGCCGTCGACGCGGTGGCCGCCATCTCCAAACCCACCGTCGCCGCGGTCACCGGGTACGCGCTGGGCTCAGGCCTGAACCTGGCGCTGGCTGCCGATTGGCGGGTGTGCGGTGACAACGCCAAACTCGGCGTCACCGAGATCCTGGCCGGCCTGGTGCCCGGCGGTGGCGCAGGGGCCCGGTTGGCCCGGGCGGTCGGTGAGGCCCGCGCCAAGGAACTGGCCTTCAGCGGCCGTTTCGTCGGTGCCCAGGAGGCTCTGGCGCTGCGTCTGGTGGACGAACTGGTCGCCCCCGACCACGTTTACGACGGGGCCCTGGCCTGGGCCGGCCGCTTCCTTGACGCCCCGGCGGCGGCGCTGGCCGGGGCGAAGGCACTGATCAGCGGGGGTCTGCCCGGCGGTTTGGACGCCGAGGCTCAGGTGCAGCGCTACGGCGAAGTTTTTGCCGCGGCAAACGGACAGTTAGGCTGCCCTTCATGACGCGCAGCGCTGACATTCCTCAAAGCCGGCCGCACGCGACCGCCGAAGAGGTGGAGGCGGCCCGCCATGACACCAAGCTGGCCCAGGTGCTCTATCACGACTGGGAGGCGGAGTCCTACGACGACAAGTGGTCGATCTCCTATGACCAGCGCTGCATCGACTACGCTCGGGGCCGCTTCGACGCGATCGTGCCCACCGAGGAGCAACGCCGCCTGCCCTACGACCGGGCTCTTGAACTGGGCTGCGGCACCGGCTTCTTTCTGCTCAACCTCATCCAGGCCGGGGTGGCCCGCCGCGGCTCGGTGACCGACCTGTCGCCGGGGATGGTCAAGGTCGCCGTCCGCAACGGGGAGTCGCTGGGCCTGGACATCGACGGCCGGGTCGCCGACGCCGAAGGCATCCCCTACGACGACAACACCTTCGATCTGGTGGTGGGACACGCGGTGTTGCACCACATTCCCGACGTGGAGAAGTCGCTGAGTGAAGTGGTTCGGGTGCTCAAGCCCGGCGGGCGGTTCGTCTTCGCCGGCGAGCCCACCCGGGTGGGCAACGCCTACGCCCGGAAGCTGGCGGACCTCACCTGGAAAACCACGGTGCGGGCGATGGCGCTGCCCGGGCTGTCGAGCTGGCGGCGCCCGCAGGCCGAACTCGATGAGAACTCCCGCGCGGCTGCTCTGGAGTGGATCGTGGACCTGCACACCTTCGAGCCCGCCGATCTGGAGCGGATGGCTCAGCGGGCCGGTGCTGTTCAGGTACGCACGGCCAGTGAGGAATTCACCGCCGCGATGCTGGGCTGGCCGGTGCGCACCTTCGAGTCGACGGTTCCGCCGGGCAAGCTGGGCTGGACCTGGGCGAAATTCGCGTTCGGTAGCTGGACCACGCTGAGCTGGGTGGATGCCAACGTGTGGCGTCGGGTGGTGCCGAAGGGCTGGTTCTACAACGTGATGCTGACCGGGGTCAAGCCCTCCTGAGTTTCACCCGTGCCGATGTCGCCTACCTGACCAGCGACGCCGGGACCGCCGCGCTGGCCGAGGTCGCGCGGTACGGGCTCACCGACACCAGCGTGCTGGCCGACGTCGCGGCGATCCGCGGACGCTTCGGTGAGCACACCACCGCCCTGGTCGAAACCGTCCGGCTGCGGCGCAAGGCAGCTGCCAAACTCACTGGACTGGGCGACGTTTCGGGGTGGCTGTTGACCGATGAGGCCTTGCAGCAGGCCACCACGGCGGTGGTGGCACGGCACCGCGCCCAACGACTGTCCGGGCAGGTGGTGCACGACGCGACCTGCTCGGTGGGCACCGAATTGGCGGCCCTGCGCGACACCGCCGACTATCTGGTGGGCAGCGATCTCGACGAGGTCCGGTTGGCCATGGCTGCGCATAACGTCGCCGGGGTTCCCCTGGTTCGAGCCGATGCACTGGCGCCGATCAGCCGCGACGCCGTCGTGCTGCTGGACCCGGCCCGCCGCACCGGCGGACGGCGCCGCTTCGACCCGCGCGCCTACGCCCCGCCCCTGGACGAGGTGGCCCAGGCCTACCGCGGCCGGGTCACCGTGGTCAAGTGCGCTCCCGGCATCGACTTCGACGCGGTGCGTCAACTGGGCTTCGACGGAGAGATCGAGGTGACCTCGGCCGGCGGATCGGTTCGGGAGGCCTGCCTGTGGTCGCCGTCGTTGTCGCAGCCGGGGGTGTCGCGGCGGGCAACGGTGCTCGGTGACGGCGAGCGCGCCGCAGAACAGATCACCGACGCCGAACCCGAGGACTGCGCGGTCGGTGACCCGGGCCGCTGGATCGTCGACCCCGACGGTGCGGTGGTGCGGGCCGGGCTGGTGCGGCACTACGCAGCCCGGCACGGCCTGTGGCAACTCGACCGCGACATCGCCTACCTCACCGGGGACCGGCTGCCGGCGGGGGTGCGTGGCTTCGAGGTCCTCGAGCAGCTACCGCTACGGGAAAAGGTTCTTCGGCAAGCACTTTCGGCACGCGACTGCGGATCTCTGGAAATTCTGGTCCGTGGCGTGGATGTCGATCCTGACGTGTTGCGACGCCGGTTGCGACCCGCCGGCAGCCAGCCGCTGTCGATAGTGATCATGCGGCTCGGTAGCGGCGCGAGCGCACGCGCATCGGCGTTCCTGTGCCGGCCCTCCCGGTAGGCTGGCCGCATGCGCATCGTGATCGCCGCAGCGCTGGTCTGCGGCGCACTGGCGGCGACGCCGCCGGCTTGGGCCGCGCCGGACGCCTGCGGGGCCCTCGGCGGTGTCGTCGAATCGAGCGGTCTGTGCCATGTCCAGGCCGGCGCCGCGGGCTATGCGTTGGACATGAGATTTCCACTGGACTATCCCGACACCCAGGCGATGGTGGACTACCTCACCCAGACCCGGGACGGATTCGTCAACGTCGCCCAGACACCGGACTCCCGCAACGTGCCGCACCAGATGGACGTCACCGCCGAGTCGTTCCGGTCGGCACGCACCCGCAGTGTGGTCCTGACTCTGTTCCAGGATGTCGGTGGGGCGCATCCGACCACCTGGTACAAATCGTTCACCTACGACGTCCAACGGCGTCGCCCGCTCACCTTCGACACGTTGTTCGCTCCCGGCGTCAAGCCGTTGGATGCCATCTTCCCGATCGTGCAGCGCACCCTGCAGGACGAAACCGGCCTTGCCGCAAGCATTTCCCCCGGCGATGGACTCGACCCCACGCACTATCAGAATTTCGCGGTGACCGACGATGCGGTGATCTTCTTCTTCGGCCGCGCCGAACTGCTGCCGTCTTATGCGGGGGAGTCCTCAGTCACCTTGCCCCGCAACGCCATTCCGCCGCTTCAGGTTTAAGCCGGGGCGAAGCTGTACACCTGACCGCCACTGGTCGCTGCGACCACCCGGCGGTCGAATCCGACCGACACACCGACCGGGAAGCCGACCGCGTCCGGCAGTGGGTAGCTGTTGAGGGTGCGGCCGCCATCTGCGGGGTTGAACACCAGCAGCGCCAGTTTCTGCGGTCCGTCGGCCACCACCGTGTAGGCCACCTGCCCACCGGCCTGGCTTGAGGTGGACAGCGGAGTGACGTCGTCGCGGCGCCACACCACTTCAGCGCTCTCGCCGGAGTCCTTGATCCCTACCAGGCGGGTGTTCGGGCCGCCGCCGGCGACGATCAGCCCCCCGGGTGCTACCGACGGCGGTGTCTGAGGTTGGAAGTCAAGGGGCAGTGACCATTTCACCGTTCCATCGGCGGCATTGAGCGCCCACAGCCTACGGTCGCGGCCGTTGACGTACACGGTCTTGCCGTCATCGGAGAGCACCGGGCTGCCCAGCACGCCGGCCGCCACCGCATCGCTGGTCCATTCCTGGGTCAACAGTGCGGGCTGGCCGCGCTGATGGCGCAGCGCGGTCAGCACCGAGGCCTTGGCGCCGGGCTGCCAGACCCCGACCACCGCAAGCCCACTTGCCGCGGAGAAGGCCGGCGCGGAGGCCACCGGGCAGCCCGGCAGGGACTGCTGGCAGTCGGTGATCCCCCGAGTGGCGTCGGTGGGGTCGACGCCCTCGACCAGATCCAGCGGGGTGCCCACCACAACCCCCTGATGGGAGTCGAACACCAGCACCTGACCCAGATGCGTCACCACCAACAACTGACCGGCATCCACAAAGCGTGCCGTGGTCGGCATCCCGATGACATTGGTGCGCCAGCGCACCCATTGGGTCGGCGGGTAGGAGAGCATAAGCCCGGGCTGGCCGATGTAGAGGTTGTCGAATCCGTCGAACATCGGGCTGGCGAAGCCGCCACCGAGAAACATCCGGGTGCACCAACGCTGGCGGCCACCGTTGTCGTTCTCCCAGATCATCAGTGAGCAGCCGCCGGCGGTCTGCGCGTTGACCGCCAGATAACTGTCGCCGCCCAACGCCGCGGCTGCACCGAGTTCACCCTTGACCGAGCGGGTCCAGTCCATGGCCAGTGTCGAGGCGCCCTCGGTGGCGGTGTGGCTGCTGTTCTCGGCATCGGCATATTGGGCCGACCAGCCCCGTGCCGCGGTGGACTGCACCCAATCGTCGGTGGTTCCGCAGCCGCTGACCACCAGCATCGTCGACGCCAACGCCGTTACGTGCCGCAGCATCGGTGTCCGTCCCACGCAGGGGAGACTAACCGGTCGATGCAGCACCGCGGCGGAGGCGGATAGGCTGTGCGGCCATGACGAGCATGTGGGGTTCGCCGATTCATAAGCGCTGGCGGGGTTCCCGCCTGCGTGACCCCCGTCAGGCCCGCTTCCTCACCAGGGCATCGCTGAACTGGGTCATCGCCAACCGCGCCTACACGCCCTGGTACCTGGTGCGCTACTGGCGGCTGCTGAAGTTCAAGCTGGCCAACCCGCACATCATCACCCGCGGCATGGTGTTCCTCGGCAAGAACGTCGAGATCCACGCCACCCCGGAACTGGCCCAGTTGGAAATCGGCCGCTGGGTGCACATCGGCGACAAGAACACCATCCGAGCCCACGAAGGGTCGCTGCGGCTGGGCGACAAGGTGGTCTTCGGTCGCGACAACGTCATCAACTGCTACATCGACATCGAATTCGGTGACTCCGCGCTGATGGCCGACTGGTGTTACGTCTGCGACTTCGACCACAAGATGGACAACATCGAGCTGCCCATCAAGGACCAGGGCATCGTCAAGACCCCGGTGCGTATCGGCCCGGACACCTGGATCGCGGCGAAGGTCACCATCCTGCGCGGCACCCGGATCGGCCGGGGCTGCGTGCTGGGTGCGCACGCGGTGGTCAAGGGAGACATCCCGGACTATTCGATCGCGGTGGGCTCGCCGGCCAAGGTGGTCAAGAACCGCAAGGTGGCCTGGGATGCTTCGGCGGCGCAGCGCGCGGAACTGGCCGCCCATCTTGCCGATATCGAACGCAAGAAGGCGGCCAAGTAGGCCGCCGACCCCGTTGTCGTCGGGTCGGGCGGCGCCCAGATCTATTCGGCCGGTAAGCACGCCGTGGAGGGGCTCACCAAATCGGTCGCCCTCGAAGTCGCGGGCCGGGGTATCCGCGTCAACGCAGTGGCGCGGTGATGTTCCTTCTCGATCCCCGAAACTCATTCGTCACCGGCACCACGCTTGCCGTCGACGGCGGGTGGCTGGCGCAGTAACGATTCGGCGCCGGTGATGTGGGCGGCGCACCCTGGCCGTTGTGCGCGTAGGGTCAGGTGATCGGGACCGACCAGGCCCCCCACGTGAAGAGGGCCAGCGATGTCTGATAAGTCTCCCCGGCAGACCATGACGAAAAAGTCCGGAAAGTCCCTCAAAGAGAAACGCGCGGCCAAGAACGCCAAAGCGGACCAGTCGTCCGCCACCGAGACCGTGCTGAATCCCAAGAAGCGCTGAGATCCCTCGGGTTCGTCCCTCAGCGGTCCGGGAGGGCGTGCTCGACGATCGGGCGGCGGGCCTGCGGCAGGCGCTCGCCGCGCTTGGTGGCCAGGTACACCTGTGCAATGCGGCCGGCCACAGTGTGCCAGTCGAAGTCGGAGGTGAGGCGCTCCCGGGCCGCCACCGCACGGCGCTGCGCCGCGTCGGGGTCGTCGAGCGCGGCGCGCACCGTCGCCGCCAGGGCGGCGGGATCTCTTGGCGGACATGACAATCCGGTTTTGCCGTCGATCACGGCCTCGCCCAGGCCGCCGACGTTGGTGGTGACCAGGGGAGTCCCGGCCGCGATGGCCTCCAGTGCCACGATGCCGAACGGTTCGTAGTGGCTGGGCAGCACCGCGGCGTCAGCGCGATGAAGCAGCGCCAGCAACTGGTCGTGGTCGGCCCGGCCGACGAACCGAACGGCCTTGAGCACCTTGTGTTTCCGGGCCACCGCGGTCAGCCAGTCCTGCTGCGTGCCGTCACCGGCGATGGTGAGCGTGGTGCCGGGGTGACTACGACGGATACGCGGCATCGCGGCGATCGCGTCGTGCACCCCCTTCTCGTATTCCAGGCGGCCGAAGAACAGCAACTCCGGCGGACCGTCGTGGCGGCGTCGCGGCGCGAATGACCAAAGGCTCGAATCGATTCCGTTCGGTATGACGCTGACATCGGCCAGGCCGGGACCGAACAACGCGGAAATCTCGTCAGCCATCGACGCCGAGCAGGTGATGAGCGAGTCGGATTCGCGGGCCAGCCACGACTCGACGGCGTGCACCTGGCGGCTGATCGGCCCGTACACCCAACCGGAGTGCCGGCCGGCCTCCGTTGCATGCATGGTGGAAACCATGGGCACGTCGAAGAATTCGGCCAGCGCGATCGACGGATGCGCTACCAGCCAGTCGTGCGCATGCACCACGTCGGGCGTCCAGTCGTGGCGCAGCGTGAGCCCGGCCCGCGTCATGGAATGGCCCATGGCGAGGGTCCAGGCCATCATGTCCGGCCCGAACTCGAATTCGTGCGGATCATGGGCCGCGGTGATGATGCGGACACCCTCGCGGATCTCGTCGGTGGTCGGATGGCTGGCCGGATCGGTGTCGAACGGCTGACGGCACAGCACCACCACCTCGTGGCCGTCGGCGGCCAGGGCCGTGGCCAGTTGGTAGACGTGGCGACCAAGCCCGCCGACGATCACCGGCGGGTACTCCCACGACACCAGGAGGATCTTCACGGGCGGGTCTACCGGCGCCGAACGTGCGTGACGTACCCGGCGGCACGGCGTGTCGGTGTACCGACACGCACGCTCGCTACCGGACGCCTCACCGGGGTAGGCGCCGAGCGTCCAGCGCGCCGAACAACCCGTCGGCGCGGTTCCAGCCGGCGGCCAGGCGTTCGGCGGCGTCGCGGCGGCCGGCGGCCAGTGCATCGGCGATCTCGCGGGTGGCGTGCGCATGCAGGTGAGCCCGGTAGCGCGCGTACTCTCCCGCCGAGTCCTTGCTCACCATGAACGGCCAGTCGCTGGACACCGTCAGCAGCGTCTCGCGCAGGATCTGATCGGCCACCAGGTCGCGGGCGGGCGCGATATCGGTCTGGGCCAGTGCCTTGTCCACGGTGGTCAACGCGGTGTCAACCACCTCGGCGTTGAGCTGGACCAGGTCGGCGACCTTCTCCCCGGACCAGACCTGCCAGTCCTTGCCCGAACCCCATGAGCTGGGTGGCAATTCGACTGGCGCGCCGAGGAATCCGTTCTCCTTGGCGTCGCGCAGCGTCCCCACCCGCACACCCGCCTCGGGCAGCGCACGCAGCAGTCGTCCCAGCCAGGTCGGGCCCTCGTGCCACCAGTGTCCGAACAACTCGGTGTCGAAGGCCGCCACCACGTGCGCGGGTCGGCCGATGCGCTCCGATTCGCTGATCAGGCGTTGTCGCACCAGGTCGACGAAGTCGGCGACGTGGGCGTCGACCGCCCGACTTGCGCGCTGTGGTTCATACGGCGCCTTGGCGGTGCCGTCGACGTTGCGGCCGGTGACGCGGGCGGGCTTGAGGCCGGTGAGGTGGTCGTAGGTGTGGAAGTCCCGGTAGGCCGCGTGGCCGGGGTAGCCCGACCGCGGCGACCACACCCGGTAGCTGACCGCAAGGTCGCGGCCGAAGGCCACCACGTCGGTGTCGCCGACGGGTCGGCCCAGTGCGGTGTCGCCGTGCAGCGAGGGGCCGTCGACCATGAAGTGGCCCACCCCGGCGGCGGCGTAGTCGTATTCCATGCCGGGGGCGTAGGCGCACTCCGGGGCCCAGATGCCGGCCGGGGTGTGGCCCAGTCGCTGACCGGCATCAGCGAGTCCCTCGCGCAGCGCGAATTCGCGCAACCGCGGGTGCAGCAGCGGCTGGAACGGATGGGCCAGCGGCCCGCCCAGGAGTTCCACCGTGCCGGCGTCGATGAGTTCGCGTAGCAGCGGGCTGGCGCCGTGGCGCCACAGCGCGGTGAAGTCCTCCAGCGCCGCAGTGGCTTCGTCATACTCGTGAATACCGAAGCGCCGCAACGCTTCCGGTGTGGTAGCAGTGCCGGCGGCCGCGCCGGTTCGGGTGTGTACGTTGGCCGCCTCCAGCGCGCGTAGCTGCCAGTTGGCCAGCCAGTGATGCATCCCGTCCAGGCAGTACGGATCGTCGAGTTGGGCGGTGACCACCGGCGTCAATCCCAGGGTGATCACCCCGCGCCGGTCCTCGGCGGCCAGTGAGCGCAGCACCCGCAGCAGCGGCAGGTAGGACGCCGCCCAGGACTGGAACAGCCATTCCTCGCCCACCGGCCAGCGGCCGTGGTGGGCCAGCCACGGCAGGTGGGTGTGCAGCACCAGACTGAACTGCCCGGGGACCGGTTGCGCGTCGCGCGAAGTCACGGGCGCACCGCGATCGCCAGCAGGTCCAGGCTGTCATCGATGTCGTGGGTCGACCCGGGAACGTCGGGAACTATCTCGAAGTCCTCGCAGCGCACGTCGGCCACGTCGGCCAGCAGGTCCGGCGGCCACGGGGCGTCGGCCACGGCCCGGGCGATCTGGGCGTCGATGATCGATCCGCCGTGGCGGGCGTCCATCTCCACCAGTCGGGGGCCATGGAAAACGCCGTTCATCGACTCGACCCGGAAGCCCGCGTCTTCCAGCAGTTCCCGCAGTTCGGCGGCGTTGAGTTCGCGGGTGTGGAACGGGTTGACCGGGGTGTCGCTGCCGGGGGTGAAGGTGATCCGGTTCGGCGTGGACATCAGCAACCGACCGCCGGGCCGGAGTAACCGTAAGCATTCGGTAATGAACTGTGGCTGATCCCACAAATGTTCGATGACCTGGAAGTTCACCACTACATCCACCGAGGCGTCGGGCAGTGCGACAGCGGCCAGATTGCCCGCCAGCACCTCGACCCGGGGGTACCGGGACCGCACGTGCTCGACCGTCGCGGCGTCGTAGTCCACGGCCACCACCCGGCGCGCCACCGACGCGATCAGATCGGCTCCGTAGCCCTCTCCGCAGCCCGCTTCAAGCACATCCTGACCTGCGCAAATGGCTGCACAGTGCAGGTAAGCCACCTCGTGCCGGCGGAACCAGTAGTTCTCCACCGCCAGGCCGGGGACGGTCCGCTCGCCGGTCAGCGGTAGACCGCCGTCGGCTGCATCCGTCAAATCTGCGTTCATCGCAAGGCAGGCTAACCTGCCCCACCCGATTCGCGAACCCGTGCGGCTCCAACGGGCCTGCGGGAACACCCCCGCCGGCACGCTATCGTTATGGTGCGACCCACCATAAGTTACTGGTCAGTAACATGGTGTGGTCAGCGGTTGTTGAACACCTGCGGCCTGTCCCGGCCGCATGACGCCTGCCCAGGAGGACGTAGATAGCCATGACGAACATCGTGGTTTTGATCAAGCAGGTCCCCGACACCTGGTCGGAGCGCAAGCTCTCCGACGGTGACTGGACCCTCGACCGTGAGGCGGCCGATGCCGTCCTGGACGAGATCAATGAGCGCGCCGTCGAAGAGGCGCTGCTGATCAAGGAGCGCGAGGGCGGCGAGGGCACGGTCACCGTGCTGACCGCCGGTCCCGAGCGCGCCACCGAAGCCATCCGCAAGGCGCTGTCGATGGGTGCCGACAAGGGCGTGCACCTGCTCGACGAGCAACTGCACGGCTCGGACATGGTGCAGACCGGCTGGGCGCTGGCGCGCGCGCTGGGCTCCATCGAGGGCGTCGACCTGGTGATCGCCGGCAATCAGGCCACCGACGGCACCGGCGGTGCGGTCCCGGCGATCATCGCCGAGTACCTGGGGCTGCCCCAGCTCACTCACATGCGCACGGTCCAGATCGAGGGCACCACGATCACAGGTGAGCGGGAGACCGACGAAGGCCTGTTCACCGTCGAGGCCACGCTGCCCGCGGTGGTCAGCGTGCACGAGAAGATCAACGAGCCGCGCTTCCCCTCCTTCAAGGGCATCATGGCCGCCAAGAAGAAGGAAGTCGCGACTCTGACGCTGGCCGACATCGGCGTGGAGGCCGACGAGGTGGGCCTGGCCAACGCCGGTTCGACCGTGATGGCCTCGACTCCCAAAGCGGCTAAGGCCGCTGGCGAGAAGGTCAGCGATGAAGGCGAGGGCGGCGCGAAGATCGCCGAGTACCTCGTCGCACAGAAGATCATCTAGCAATCGCCCCTACCAAGACGTCGAGAAAAAACTTCGAGAAAGAGAACTCCCATGGCTGAAGTACTCGTGCTCGTCGAGCACTCCGAGGGCGCGGTGAAGAAGGTCACCACCGAGCTCATCACCGCGGCCCGCGCGCTGGGTGAACCCTCGGCCGTCGTGATCGGTGCCCCGGGCACCGCCGCGCCGCTGGTTGAGGACCTCAAGGCCGCCGGTGCGGCCAAGATCTACGTCGCCGAGTCCGCCGACGCGGAGAACTACCTGATCACGCCGTTCGTCGACGTGTTGGAGAAGCTGGTCGAGTCGGCCGGCCCGGCTGCGGTGCTGATGCCCGCCACCGCCGACGGCAAGGAAATCGCCGGCCGGCTGGCCGCGCGGATCGGCTCCGGCGTGCTCTCCGACGTCGTCGATATCCGCTCGGACGGCACCGCGGTGCATTCCATCTTCGGTGGTGCGTTCACCGTCGAGGCCAAGGTCAACGCCGAGGTGCCGGTCATCACCGTGCGCCCCGGCGCGATCGACGCCCAGCCCAGCCCCGGCGCCGGTGAGCAGGTCACCGTCGAGGTTCCCGCCCCGGCGCCCAACGCGGCTCGGATCACCGCCCGCAAGCCGGCGGTGGCCGGCGATCGGCCGGAGCTCGCCGAGGCCGCCATCGTGGTCGCCGGCGGCCGCGGTGTGGGCAGCGCGGAGAAGTTCAGCATCGTCGAGGACCTCGCCGACTCGATGGGCGCCGCCGTCGGCGCCTCCCGCGCGGCTGTGGACTCCGGCTACTACCCGGGCCAGTTCCAGGTGGGTCAGACCGGCAAGACCGTGTCGCCCCAGCTGTACATCGCACTGGGTATCTCCGGGGCCATCCAGCACCGGGCCGGTATGCAGACCTCGAAGACCATCGTCGCGGTCAACAAGGACGAGGAAGCTCCGATCTTCGAGATCTCCGACTACGGCGTGGTGGGTGACCTGTTCAGCGTCACCCCGCAGCTGACCGACGCCATCAAGGCCCGCAAGGGTTAGGGCGCCTGCTGCTCGCAGTAGACCCAAAGTCCCCCCGCACGCTCGACGTGTGGGGGGACTTTGGGTCTGGACGGCGTGATGGACCTGCCACGACTTTGCTCACACCGACATCGCAGCGGTGCCCTTAAAATCCTGACTCCGACGACCAGCACCGGCGCGCCGGTATCCTGAACAGGCCATGAGCCAGAACCGGTCGGTGTATCTCGACCACGCAGCCTCCACCCCGATGCATCCGCAAGCCATCGAGGCGATGGTCGCTGCGATGGCAGAGGTCGGCAACGCCTCCTCGCTGCACACCGCCGGGCGTGCGGCGCGGCGCCGAGTGGAGGAGGCCCGGGAGAGTCTCGCCGCCCGACTCGGGTCGCGGCCGTCGGAGGTCATCTTTACCGCCGGCGGCACCGACAGCGACAACCTCGCCGTCAAGGGCATCTACTGGGCGCGCCGCGACGCCGACCCGACCCGACGCCGGATCATCACGACCGCCGTCGAACATCATGCCGTCCTGGACGCCGTCGAGTGGTTGGCCGCCCACGAAGGTGCCGAGGTGACCTACCTGCCGTGCGACGCCGACGGGTCGGTGAGCCCGGCCGCGCTGCGTGAGGTGCTCAGTGAGCATGACGACGTCGCGCTGGTCACCGTCATGTGGGCCAACAATGAAGTCGGCACTCTCATGCCGATACCCGAATTAGCCGCTGTGGCAGCGGAATTCGGGGTTCCGATGCACAGCGACGCGGTCCAGGCCGTCGGCGCGGTGCCGCTGGACTTCGGCGCCGCCGGGCTGGCCGCGCTGAGCATCACCGCGCACAAATTCGGCGGCCCGACCGGGGTGGGTGCCTTGCTGTTGCGCCGCGACACTGCCTGCGTGCCCCTGCTGCACGGCGGCGGGCAGGAACGCGACGTCCGCTCCGGCACCGTCGATGTGGCCGGTGCGGTGGCGATGGCCACCGCCGCCGACATCGCCGTCGGCTCCCGGGAGGTCTCGGCCGCGCGGCTGAGTGCCCTGCGGGACCGGCTGATCGCCGGGGTGGTGTCCTCGATCGACGACGTCGTGGTCAACGGCGCAGGCGGGGCAGGCCGGTTACCGGGCAACGCCCACTTCACCTTCCGCGGCTGCGAGGGCGACTCCCTGCTGATGCTGTTGGACGCCAACGGGATCGAATGCTCCACCGGGTCGGCGTGCACCGCCGGTGTCGCCCGGGCTTCCCATGTGCTGCTGGCCATGGGTGTCGACGCTGAGGCCGCCCGCGGCTCGCTGCGACTGTCGCTGGGGCACACCAGCACCGACGACGACGTCGACGCCGCCGTGGCGGTCCTGCCGGCCGCGGTCGAACGGGCCCGCCA
>Ga0164293_10000334_pt1 | contig 36025 bp, 39 predicted proteins | sample GEODES118metaG_FD_111487 | JGI IMG/M metagenome (GOLD analysis project Ga0164293, IMG submission 111487) | Eutrophic lake water microbial communities from Lake Mendota, Wisconsin, USA - GEODES118 metaG | ecosystem: Environmental > Aquatic > Freshwater > Lake | place: USA: Lake Mendota...
GCCACATTAGCTATTTTAAATAGATAAAATGAACAACATGACTGATCATCAACAGCAGATAGACGACGATGAAATTTCTTTAAAGGAACTGATTCAAAAAATACAAGAGTGGATCGCGTATTTAAAAACGCAGTGGAAACTAATTATTGGTATTGCAGCCTTGGGTGGTATTATAGGATTTGTGTATGCGAGCTTTCAAAAACCTAGTTACTTAGCAACCACTACATTTGTATTGGAAGAAGATAAAGGCGGCGGAGGATTAGGAGGTGCTATGGGACTTGCAAGTAGTTTTGGTTTTGATTTAGGTGGTGGTGGTGGTGGCGGATTATTCACAAGTTCGAATATCATTGAACTAATGAAAAGCCGCTTGGTCGTTGAAAAAACATTACTCAACCCTGTAGAAATTGCGGGCAAGCAAATTAGTTTGGCAGATTATTATATTCAGATTAATGAATTAAAAGAAGGCTGGGCCAAAAAACCGGCACTGGCAAATATCAGCTTCCCTATAAATGCTGACAGGACTAAATTTAGTTTAGAACAAGATTCTATATTGCAAACAATTTCCGCAGGGCTAACAAAAAACAATCTAGTCATTGCGCAGAAGGATAAAAAAGTAAGCATCATTAGTTTGACAGTTAAAACTGAGAGCGAATTATTTTCTAAATTATTTTGTGAGCAGTTGTTAAAAGAAACTTCTGATTTTTACATTGAAACAAAAAGTAAAAAATCGAGGTTGAATGTAGATATTTTACAACACCAGGCAGATAGTATCAGAGCAGAACTCAATAGCGCCATTACAGGCGTTGCTACAGCGAGTGATAATGTTTATAATTTGAATCCCGCATTAAACGTAAAACGTACACCAAGCACAAGACGTCAGGTAGATGTTCAAGCGAATACTGCGATACTCACTCAGTTGGTTGCACAATTAGAACTATCTAAAGTGAGTTTAAGAAAAGAAACTCCATTGGTACAATTAATAGACCGCCCAATTTTACCTTTAGAAAAAGATAAAGTTGGAAGATTAAAATCACTTGTTTTAGGAGGCTTTTTAGCAGGATTTTTAACGGTGTTGTATTTGGTGTTTGGGCAGTTGTATAGGAAGATGGTAGCGTAGGATTTTGATTAGTGTGGTCCACACTAATATTGGGTATTTACAGATACTTATAAATCATTAAATAAGCTGAAAATCAAATACTTTATATGTTTGATTTTTTGTTTATAGGTAATACAAAAAGCTTAAAAAATAGGTTAAATGTGCGCAGTTTTGTGCGTATTATTTCGGAAAATAATAAAAAAATAAATCGCAGTTACGGTGAATGTTTTAAATATAATTGGTAGAAACAAGCCTTTATTTGAGGTTGATATAATGACGAATGCAGATAAAATTAAAAGCATTGTAGAGTCTTCTTCATTTCTTGTAATTGGTGGTGCTGGATCAATTGGGCAAGCTGTTGTTAAAGAGATTTTCAAAAGAAATCCACTAAAACTACATGTGGTTGACATAAGTGAAAATAACATGGTTGAGCTTGTAAGGGATATAAGAAGCACGTATGGATATATTGAAGGTGATTTTAGAACATTTTCTTTAGATATTGGTTCTTTAGAATATGACGCCTTCATAAAAAGTGATGGGAAATATGACTATGTGTTAAATCTTTCTGCTCTAAAACATGTTCGAAGCGAAAAAGATCCGTTTACATTAATGAGAATGATAGATGTCAATGTTTTTAACACTATAAAAACAATTAGACAATCAGTTGAAAATAGAGCAAAAAAATATTTTTGTGTTTCAACCGACAAGGCAGCTAATCCAGTAAACATGATGGGGGCATCTAAAAGAATAATGGAATTATATTTAATGAGAGAAAGCAAGCAGATTCCAATTTCAACTGCGAGGTTTGCAAATGTTGCTTTTTCAGACGGATCTTTATTACATGGTTTTAATCAAAGAATTCAAAAACAGCAACCTATTGTTGCCCCTAATGACATAAAAAGATATTTTGTTACTCCACAAGAGTCTGGTGAACTTTGTTTAATGTCATGTTTACTAGGAGAAAATAGAGATATCTTTTTCCCCAAGTTGAGTGAAAACTTACATTTAATTACATTTGCTGAGATCGCAAAAAAATATTTAAAAGAATTAGGTTACGAAGCATTTGAATGTAAAACAGAGGACGAAGCAAGAGAGTTTATTAAAACATTGCCAATAGAAAAAAAATGGCCTTGTTTATTTTCTAAGAGCGATACTACAGGCGAAAAAGATTTTGAAGAATTTTATGTTAAAGGAGAAAAATTAGATTTAGATCGCTTTGAAAATCTAGGAATTGTAAAAAGCAATTTAAACTTTGATGATAGTAAATTAAATTTATTCATTGATAATATTACTGCTTATAAAAAGGATTTAGTTTGGGATAAGGATAAGTTACTAAATGAGTTCGTAAAAATCATTCCTGATTTTGACCATAAGGAAACTGGCAAATATTTAGATTCAAAAATGTAATGAAAGATTTTAAGAAAATAACTGATTTTATAAAGGATTTATTTCCGGGGATTGAAAAAATTCCATTACATGCGCCAGTTTTTAATGGTAATGAAAAAAAATATGTAATTGAAACAATTGATTCTACATATGTTTCTTCGATTGGCTCATTTGTAAATAGATTCGAAGAAATGATGTGTGAAATAACTGGAGCAAAATATGCAATAGCAATTGTAAATGGAACAAGTGCTCTACATTTATCAATGATTCTAGCAGGTGTAAAAGACAAAGACGAGGTCCTATCTCAAAGTTTAACATTCATTGCAACTTGTAATGCAATAAGTTACTTAAATGCTACTCCTATTTTTATTGATATCGATAAAGATACACTTGGGATGTCTCCAAGTTCATTATTGAATTTTCTGGAGCAATACGCAGAGAAAAAAAATGATGGCTTTACTTATAACAAGCAAACTGGTAAAAGGATCAAAGCATGCGTTCCGATGCATAGTTTTGGATTCCCATGCAGAATTGATGAAATTAGTAAAATTTGTAAACAGTATAATATTGTATTGATTGAGGATGCTGCTGAGTCAATAGGTAGCTATTATCAAGAAATACATACTGGACTTTTTGGACTGATGGGAACATTTAGTTTTAATGGTAATAAAACAGTTACCTGTGGAGGGGGCGGCGCAATTATCACGAACGACGCTGAGATTGCAAGAAAAGCTAAACACTTAAGTACTCAAGCTAAGGTTTCACATCCTTGGTCATTTATACACGATGAAATTGGCTTCAATTATAGAATGCCAAATATAAATGCTGCATTGGCATGTGCCCAGCTAGAACAATTGAATTTATTTGTTGAAAACAAAAGAATGTTAGCAAAGCAATATGCTCATTTTTTTGATCAAAATAATCTTCAATATATTAAAGAAATAAATGGAGCAAAAGCCAATTTTTGGCTCAACACACTCATTCTAGAAAGTATTGAAGAAAGAGACTTGTTTTTAGAATTTACGAATTCTAATGGAGTAATGTCAAGACCGGTGTGGAATTTAATGCATACGCTTCCAATGTTTGAAAATTGTTTTAAAACAGACTTGTCAAATAGTATATGGATATCGGATAGACTAGTTAATATCCCAAGTAGTGTAAGATGTTAATTAAAAATGTAATTATTGGATATGGTGGACACGGGTATGTGTTGTTAGATTCTTTAAAAAGCAATGGAATAATCGTATCTGCATATTGCGAAAAAGAAATCAAAGTAAACAACCCTTTTGGATTAACCTATTTAGGAGAAGAAGTTGACCCTGCAATAATTGCCGAGTTGCAATTATGTAATACATATTTAGGTATTGGAAGTAATGTAGTTCGTAGTAAAATATACCATCATTTCACGCAGCATAATATCAATATGCCATCTGTCATTCATATACAGTCAATTGTTTCAACTAGTGCTATAATTGAAAACGGATCTGTTATAATGCCAGGAGTGGTAATTAATTCTTTCGCAAAAATTGGGAAAGCAGTGATATGTAATACGTCATCTACAATTGAACACGAATGTCAAATAGGAGATTTTGCTCATATAGCTCCTGGAGCTGTTTTGGCGGGGGGGGTTAAGGTGGGAGCTAACTCATTTATTGGAGCAAATTCAGTCGTAAAGGAAGGCGTTTGCATTGGTTCAAATGTTACTGTTGGAGCAGGTTCAGTAGTTATTAGAAATATTCCCGATGGAAAAAAAATAGTTGGAAACCCCAGTAGGTTTATTTAAAATGAAGAATGTAATAATTATTGCAGAAGCCGGAGTAAATCATAATGGTAGTTTTGAACTAGCAAAGCAACTAGTTGATGTAGCAGCAATGGCGAAAGCCGATTTTGTTAAGTTTCAGACGTTTAAAGCCGATAAAATTGTAAGTAAAGATGCGTCTAAAGCAGACTATCAAATTAAAAATATAGCTGATAATGACAATTCCCAATATGGGATGTTGAAAAAGCTTGAAATGCCAGATGAATGGCATTTTGAACTAATTGAATATGCAAATTCAAAAGGGATTCAATTTTTATCCACTGGATTTGATATTGAGAGTATTGATTTCCTAGACAAATTAGGCATTAATATTTTTAAAATTCCATCTGGAGAATTAACTAACAAACCCTATTTGGAACATATTGCAAAAAAAGGAAAGGAAATTATCATTTCAACTGGAATGGCCAATATGGTAGAAGTAAAGGAGGCCATCGATGTTTTAATTGCTTCAGGTGCATCCAAACAAATGATTTCAGTTCTTCATTGCAATACTGAATATCCCACACACATGAAAGATGTGAATTTATTAGCGATGAATAGAATTGCAGCTGAATTAGATATTAACATAGGTTATTCAGATCATACACTAGGAATTGAAGTGCCAATTGCTGCTGTAGCATTAGGCGCAAAAATTATTGAAAAACATTTTACTATAGATAGATCTATGTCTGGTCCTGATCATTTGGCATCATTAGAACCACCTGAATTGCAAGATATGGTAACTGCCATTAGAAATGTCGAGAAGGCAATATCAGGAAGTGGAATAAAGGAACCGAGTGAATCTGAAAAAAAGAATATTGTAATTGCTAGAAAAAGTATTCATTTAAAAAATGCGATTAAAGCAGGTCAAATTATCAGCCTTAATGATTTGGAAATGAAAAGACCAGGAGATGGGATTTCTCCAATGCATATTGACGAAATAATAGGGAAAATTTCTATTAAAGATTTACCTTCAGATTATAAATTACTGAAATCAGATTTGATATAAATGAAGATATCGGTACTTACAAGTTCAAGAGCTGATTACAGTATTTATCTGCCATTATTAAAAGAATTGAAAGCGGATAAATTTTTTGAACTAAATCTTATTGTATTTGGAACTCATTTATCTTCAGAATATGGTTTGACCATTCAAAATATTATTAATGATAAATTTAATGTTTCTATAAGTATAGACACTTTACCGCAAGGTGACACGCCATTAGATATTTCTCGTTCTATAGGTGAAACAATATCTAAGTTTAGCGAAATATGGGAAAACGATCAATCCAATTTAATAATCGCTTTAGGAGATAGATTTGAAATGTTTGCTGCATGTATAGCTGCATTTCCTTTTGGAAAAAAAATAGCACATATACATGGAGGAGAAACTACGTTAGGAGCAATTGATGATGCTTTAAGACATTCCATTTCTTTGATATCTCAAATCCATTTTGTTACATCAAATATTTACGCAGAAAAAATTAAAGATTTAAAAGGTGGGCAGGAGGGAATATATAATGTTGGGGCATTAAGTATTGATAATTTAAAGAATATCACCCTTTTGACTATTGAGGAATTTAAAGAACAGTTTAATATTGATTTATCAAAACCTTCAATTTTAATAACATATCATCCTGAAACAATTGAGTTTAATAAAAACGAAAAACATATAAAGGAAATAATTAATGCATTAAATTTTTTAAAAGGATATCAATTCATTTTTACAATGCCCAATTCTGATACAATGGGAAAAATTGTTAGGCAAGTAATTCTTGATTTTGTAAATAAAACTCCTTCTGCTATTGCAATAGAGTCATTTGGAACTTTGGGTTATCTAAGTTGCATGAAACATTGTTCCTTTTTATTGGGAAATACTTCTAGTGGTTTTGTGGAAGCATCCTATTTTCCAAAATATGTTATAAACCTTGGAGATCGTCAGAAAGGTAGGATACTGACATCAAATATTAGCCAATGTAACATTGAAAAGGAAGAAATTTTAAATGCAGTGATTGGGTTTGCTCAATTTGACCCTAATCAAGTAATTGATATTTATGGGGAAGGGAATACAGCAAAAAAAATTATTTCTATTTTAAAAAAACAATTCAGTGAATAATTTTAAAGAACATTTAATTCATTTTGAGAGCACTATTGAGCAAGCATTAGTTCAATTAAATGTATTAGGAAAAGACGCAATTTTATTCGCAGTTAACGAAAATACAGCTTTAATCGGAGCATTAACAGATGGAGACATACGCAGGGGGCTATTAAAAGGATATACCATCCAAGATCCCTTAAAGTCAATTATACAATCTAATCCTCGTTATGTAAGAAAAGGAGAATTTGATCTTAAAACAATAATAGAATTTAGAGAAAATAACTTTAGAATTATTCCAGTAATTGATAAAAATGATAAGGTAGTAAATGTAATCAATTTCCGTTTTATGAGGTCATATTTACCCATTGATGCTGTAATTATGGCTGGAGGAAGGGGGCAAAGACTATCACCATTAACTGATTCTGTTCCCAAGCCTTTATTAGTAGTCGGGGATAAACCAATCATTGATCATAATATTTCAAGATTGGCGCAATATGGAATTGATGATTATTGGATTTCTGTAAAATATTTAGGTGAGCAGATTGAAAGCTATTTTGGAAATGGTTTGGCAAGGGGCATTAATATTAATTATGTTTGGGAAGATCAACCATTAGGTACTATTGGAGCAGTGTCTCAAATCAATAATTTTCAACACGACTTTATATTAGTAAGTAATTCGGATCTATTAACAAACCTTGATTACGAACACTTTTTCTTAGATTTTATTAAAAGAGATGCAGATATTTCGATTGTTACTATTCCTTATCAAGTAAATATACCCTATGCAGTACTTGAAACTAATGAAGGTGCTGTTGTTGATTTTAAGGAAAAACCAACCTATACCTATTATTCAAATGGGGGCATTTATTTAATTAAGAAATCTGCACTTAACTTAATTCCGAAAAATAAAAATTATAATGCTACTGATTTAATTGAAGTATTAATTAAAAATCGTCAAAAAGTAATTTCATATCCTTTGGTTGGCTATTGGTTAGATATTGGCAACCCAGAAGATTTCGAAAAAGCACAAAGAGATGTTAATAATATAAAATTCTAATGGAGATACTGATAACTCTTTGCGGAAGAGGAGGCTCAAAAGGAATCCCAGGTAAAAATATCAAAATTATTAATGGTTTACCATTAATAGCTTATAGCATAAAACATGCTAAACAATTCGCGAATATTTATAAAGCTGATATAGCATTATCTACAGATAGTGAGACTATTATTGAAATAGCTGCTGATTTGGGTGTAACAACAAAATATTTACGACCTGAAAAATTGGCAAATGATAATGCAGGAAAGGCCGAAACCCTTCAACATATTTTAACTTTTGAAGAAGAGAACAGAATAAAAAAGTATGATTATATATTAGATTTGGATTTAACATCACCTTTAAGAAGTGTCGAAGATTTAGAATGTGCTTTTAAATTATTGCTAGAAAATGAAAATGCACTAAATCTTTTTTCTGTAAATAAAGCAAGTAGAAATCCCTATTTTAATATGGTTGAAATCCAAGAAAATGGGTTCTATGGGTTAGCAAAAAAAGGAAATTTTGTAACTCGTCAATCTGCTCCAATTGTATATGAGCTAAATGCCTCATTCTATTTTTACAGAAGGAGTTTTTTTGATCAGGAAATACTAAAAACCATCACAGAAAGATCATTGGTTTATGAATTAGAACATATTTGTTTTGATCTTGATCATCCAATTGATTTCGAGTTTATGGAATATTTGATGATACACAATAAATTGGATTTTAAAATTTGAAAATTTTAATAATTGGATTGGGTTCAATAGGAAAAAAGCATGTGAATGCAATTTTATCGTTATACCCGCTTGCTCAAATATTTGCATTAAGATCAAATAGCCCTTGTGATCAATATTTGAATGTGATCAATATTTTTGATAAAAAAGATATTCCCAAAGACCTTTCATTTATAATAATATCCAACATTACAAGTTTTCATGAGCAGACCATTAATCAAATGATTGGGTTGAATTGCCCACTATTTATCGAAAAACCTGTTTTAAGTAATCTTAATAATTTTAAACAACTAAGCGATAAAATACATGAAAATTCAATTCAAACATATATTGCTTGTAATTTAAGATTTCATCCAGCACTACAGTTTATAAAGCATTATATTGAAGTTAACCATCCTCGTATAAATGAAGTAAATATATACTCAGGCTCTTATTTACCTGATTGGCGCCCGGGAAAAGATTTTAGAAAAATTTATAGTGCTAATGAAGAAGAAGGGGGTGGGGTACATTTAGATTTAATCCACGAAATAGATTATTGTACATGGTTATTTGGTTTTCCAGTTGAATCTATTAGTATGAAAACCAATAACTCTTCCTTACATATTAGCGCTGTAGACAATGCTAGATATTTTTTTAAATATCTAGATTTTACTGCAGGAATTGTACTAAATTATTTTAGAAAAGATGCAAAAAGGCAAATCGAAATCATTACGGAAAATGAGACTATAGTTATTGATATAATAAAAAATAAAGTACACACTTCAACTAACAATCAGAATTTGTTTGAAAACGACTTTAATATTTTAGAAACCTATGAGCATCAAATGAAATATTTTATTGATTGTATTCAGGCAAAACAAAGAACCATGAATGACTTTGATTATGCTGTAGAAGTATTGAAATTAGCAATCCATGAATAGTTTAAAAGGGAAAATTATAGTAGTTACAGGCGGAAGTGGTTTGATCGGTAGATCTATCATCAAAAATATAGTGAGTAATGGTGCAATTGCCATAAATGCAGAGATTAACGTTATAGATAATCTTGATGAAGGCATTGTAAATTGTGATGTTACAGATGTAGATTCTGTAAAAAAATGCATTGAAAAAGTACTTGAAAAATATAATGTAATTGATGGATGGGTAAACAATGCTTACCCAAGAACAGCAGACTGGGGAACTAAATTTGAAGACATACCATTAACATCTTGGCAAAAAAATGTTGATCTACAGCTTAATAGTTTATTTATTTGCGCTCAGGAAATACTTAGGATAATGAAAAATCAACAATTTGGTTCCATCGTGAATATCTCGTCAATTTATGGAACTGTGGGTCCAGACTTTACAATTTATGAAGGCACTAATATGACAATGCCTGCTGCATATTCAGCAATTAAAGGAGGAATAGTAAACTTTACTCGTTATTTGGCTTCTTATTATGGACCCTATGGAATTAGAGTTAATTGCGTTTCGCCAGGTGGAATTTTAGATCAGCAAAATGATTTGTTTGTTAAGCAGTATGAAAAAAAAGTACCTATGAGGAGAATGGGTTTACCTGAAGATATTGCACCCTCCATTTCTTTTTTTCTAAGTGATGAAACTAAATATATTACCGGCCAAAATTTAATCATTGATGGTGGTTGGACTTCAATTTAAAATTTGATAATAATGCTATTATTAGATCTCTATAAAAAAATTAAGTTTGATGTAAAAACTGATAGAATTGGACCTGATATCCCATTTACACACTGGAAGCTTTTTTTTCAAACAAAAATGCTAAAACTTTGCAAGAAAAAGTTTCAATATTTTGCTGACAGTGCTCAAATTAGACCAGGTGCCTATATAGTTGGATGTTCAAAGATAAGAATTGGAGAACGTGTCATTATTAGACCAGGCTGTAGATTCTTTGGGGAGAGCTCTACTCTAGAGAATTCCATTGTTATTGAAGATAATGTTATGCTTGGAAGTGCCGTGAGTATTTATATAAACAATCATCGATTTGATAGGTTAGATATACCGTTTATAGATCAAGGGCATTACCCAGCTAAAGCAGTTGTAATAGGAAGGGGATGCTGGATAGGTGCTAATGTTGTTATATTACCGGGTGTCATAATTGGAGAAAACACGGTTATAGGAGCTGGCTCAGTGGTTACAAAATCAATACCAGCAAATGTATTAGCCTCTGGAAATCCAGCTAGAATTATAAAATATATTGCTGGTAATGAGGTTTAAAAAGGTTGTATTTGTTAGGTATCTACCATTAACTAAAGCAATCTATACCGATTTGTATTTTGAGGAACTAATCAAAAATAACTTTTCAGTAGAATACCTAGATGTATCAGCATTATTTAGCTTACAAAAAGCACCTACAAGTACATTTGATTTTTCAAGTACTATAATAATAAATAGCTATAAACAACTAGATTCCTATTTATCAATGAATAGTAATGAAAGCGTCTTATTTATTTCAATAATGACGTATGATGCAATTGTTATTAAATTATTTAGACATTTTACTAAGTACAAAGTAAAACTGGGTGTTTTTGCAAGAGGTGTATTTCCCGAGTATACACCCGACGAGAAATTTCAGATGAAGAAATATCTTAAAGTATTCAAATTTAAAAGTCTCTATAATTTTTGTGCCAATAAGTTAGCATATATATTCAAAAAATATCAAATAATAAAGACTTACGATATTATATTTAAAGCTGGTAATTATGGTTTTTGGGGTTTAGGTATAGGTAGCGATTTAGATTGTAAAAAAGCAGAAATTGTCAATGTAAATACTGTTGATTATGATCAATATTTAAGTAGTAGAGCACAAGCTGAAACTGCGAATAATGATAAAATTGTTTTTTTGGATCAATATTTACCATACCATCCTGATGCAATTAATTTTAAAATTAAACCAGTAGAACCTACTAGATATTACCAAGAACTAAACTCCTTTTTCGATAAACTAGAAACAGTAGTTGGTAAAAAAATAATTATAGCAGCACATCCCAAGGCGGAAAAATACAAATCCATGAACCCGTTTAAAGAGAGGGAAATATTTTTTAATCAGTCTAATGATTTAGTAAAAAATTCTTCGTTGGTTTTAACCCATGCAAGTACTGCTGTTTGTTTCCCAATTTGCTATCAAAAACAAATTGTTTTAATTTCTAGTAAACAAATTAATGAAACATTGCCGCATTTTAATTTAACATCTAAAGCGATTGAATTAGCATGCGATGCTAAGCTCATTGATATGGATGCAAATGATGAAATTATTATTCCGCCTTTCATAAATGAAGTGAAGTATAGAAATTATAAATACAATTATCTAACATCCAGTCAAACTGAAAATTTATTATCAAAAAATATATTTATAAATTACCTTAAAACAGAGTTTGAAAGAAATTAAGTATGAAGCAATTTTTAAAAATTTATTTTTGGCAATTTGTTTCTATATTTTTCAATTTTGCTGCAATATTTATCGTTACCCCATATCTTACTTCTAATCAAACGATATATGGTATTTACACACTCGTTATTGCCTCTTATATGTTTTTGACTTATGCGGATTTTGGATTTTTAGGTGCAGGCATGAAGTTTGCTTCGGAATATAGTGCTCAAAATAATTTAAAGGAAGAAATTAAGATTGTTGGATTTACAGGGTATATTTTTTTAGTTTTTGTTTGTTTTTATGCTGCCGTAATATTTTTTCTTGCATTCAATCCAGGGATTTTAATTAGTAGTTTAGCAAATGATGAAGAAAGGAGCATTGCTAGGAAACTACTTACCATTTTAGCATTTTTTTCTCCAGTTTTTGTTATGCAAAGAATCGTTCAAATGATATTTGCAGTAAGATTAAGAGATTATGTTTTTCAAAGAATTGTTATAATATCAAACATAATTAAAATATTTTTTGCTATTATATTTTTCAGTAAAGCAAGCTATCCAATTGTCAACTATTTTCTTTTCTCTCAAATATGTACTTTGTTTGCAGTACTAACAGGTCTATTTATTGCAAAAAAAAGCTTTGGGTATGAATTAAAATTATTTTTTAATGCTTTTAAATTTTCAAAAGAAATTTATTTAAAAACAAAAAAAATTGCGTTTGTTTCAATTTTTCTTACTCTTTGTTGGATATTATTTTATGAACTAGACCCTTTTGTGATTTCAAAATTACTTGGCCCTAAATATTTAGCCATATTTGCTATTGGCTTTACCTTGATGGAGTATTTTAGATCTATTTTTGGAATTATTTTTGGTCCTTTTATAGCAAAATTCAACCATTTCATAGGGCTGAAAGATTTTAATGGTTTACATTTACTATTCAGCAAAGTTTTAATATTGGCACTTCCATTAACAGTTTTTCCTGTTTTGGCTGTTTCAATTACCATAAAAAGTTTTATTTTCTGCTGGGTTGGAAGTCAATATGCAGATTCTGTTCCAATAGCAAAAGTGCTAGTATTAAGTTTTTTATTCAGCTTTTTGTCTTCTCCAACTGGAATTTTGATAATGGCTTATGAAAAAGCAAAACTGTTGTATATTACCAATGCAATGCTTCCATTAATATATTGGTTTGGGATATTTGTTACTTTTAAATTTTTCGGTCTTCAAGCTTTTGCAGATTTTAAAGTTGTTGCATTTTTTATTGTTGCAATTATTTACTTTAACATTATTGTAATGCTATTGAAAGTACATTTCTGGAACTTTCTTGGCAAATTGTTTTTGCCAGCAGTTTTACCCGTTATATTTATTTTTGTATTTACTTTTTTAACTCGAGATTATCTGCCGATAGAAAAAAGTAAATTTAATCTATTGCTATATTTTATTTATAATGGATTTGTAGTAATGTCTGCTTTTATTATTTACTATTTTTCATCTTTAGCGTTCAAAAAGAATATCAATAATTATGTAATGCCTTTATTTATAAAACTAAAATTAATAAGAGCAACAGCATGATTTCGTTTATAAAAGACATAATTAGGAATATTTATTACAAAGCTTATGAAATAAAGTCATTGGTTAATTTACAAAAAGAGAATGAAACCTGTAAATTTTATAATGGCTCCAATATTACGAATACAAAATTCGGTAAATACAATATTATTTTTAATAATGTATTAATGGATAATTGCTTGGTAGGTGATCATTCATACATCCAAAAAAAGTCTACTGTTTTTAATGCAGAGATTGGCAAATTCTGTTCTATTGCTTCAAATGTAAGTATTGGACCAGGAATGCATAAAACGAATGGTATTAGTACACATCCTGTTTTTTTTCTAAATAATACCCCTTTAGTAAAAAAATTTAGTGATATAGATTTATTTGAAACTTCAAGAAGAACAATAATTGGTCATGATGTATGGATTGGAGAGAAGGCTTTGATAATGGATGGTGTGGAAATAGGCACAGGTGCAATTATTGCTGCTGGTTCTGTGGTAACAAAAAATGTTGAACCCTATGCAATAGTCGGGGGAGTGCCCGCAAAACTTTTGAAATATAGATTTAAAGAAAATGAAATTGTTTCCTTATTAAAATCTGAATGGTGGAATCGTTCAGAAGAATGGCTTCAGCATAATTATCAAGCATTCAAAAATATTGATTCATTCCTAAATATTTTAAAGTGATTTCTTACATTAGAAGAATTCCAGGTTTATTGTATTATTTATTAAATTTCTTCAATTTCAATAAACTTAATTTTAGAGCCATCGTTTTTTTTTCTGTTCGGGTACAAGGGAAAAAATATATTTCAATAGGTAGAAATTCTATAGTGCAAAGAGGTGGATGGTTATTAGCATTAAAAATTGATGACAGTATTCCAAAGCTAGAGATTGGAGACAATTGTGCAATAGGTGATTATTGCCACATAACTGCTGTAAGGAAAGTAAAGTTTGAGGATGATGTACTTTTGGCGAACAATGTTTATATATCTGATAACCTCCATGGGTATGAAAATATTAACATTCCAATTTTAAATCAAGAAGTGATATTTAAAAAAGAAGTGATCATAGGATCTGGTAGCTGGATAGGAGAAAATGTATGTATAATTGGTGCTAGCGTTGGAAGAAATAGTGTTATAGGATGTAATTCTGTCGTTACCAAAGACATTGACGATTACTGTATTGCTGTAGGAAGCCCGGCACGTGTTATAAAAAGATTTGATTTCAATACGAGACAATGGATTCTAGAAAAAGATAATAATTAATTTAAAAAACATGAAAAGAGTTTTGATAACAGGTGGCGCGGGATTTATAGGATCAAATGTTGCCAGGACATTATTAAATGATGGATATGAGCTAAGTATTTTAGATAATTTCTTGCCTCAAATTCATGGAAATAAAAACGAACTACCAAATGATTTAAAAGGGAAAGTAAAACTAATAATAGGGGATGTAACTGATAAAAAATTACTTTACGAAGCGCTGCAAGGTCAGGATGCGATCATTCATTATGCTGCTGAAACAGGAACAGGACAGTCCATGTATGCAGTGGGACACTATGTAAATGTAAATATTCAAGCAACCGCAAATTTGTGTGATTATATAATTAATGAAAACCATCACATTAAAACAGTAATCGTTGCTTCATCACGTTCAATTTATGGAGAAGGAAAATATTTTTCAAATGAATTTGGTATTGTTTATCCAAATTCAAGGACATTTAATAATGTAAATGAGAGTTTTGAAGTTCCATGTCCTATTTCAGGAAAATATAACTTAGAAGTTAAGCCAACAACTGAATCCTCGAAAATCCATCCATCCTCATTCTATGGAATTACCAAACAAGTTCAGGAACAAATGATAATACTTGCGGCAGGTTTAAAAAATATTAGTGGTTATGCATTAAGATATCAAAATGTGTATGGACCTGGACAATCATTAAAAAACCCTTACACAGGTATATTATCTATTTTTACTCGTTTAGCGTTACAGAATGAGGAAATAAATATTTTCGAAGACGGTCTTGAAAGTAGAGACTTTGTTCATATTGATGATGTGGTAAACGCTACAGTAAGTTGTTTAAAATTGAACAAAACTCAGCAATGTATTTTAAATGTAGGAAGTGGTATTCCAATTTCAGTATTAGATGTTGCGAATGAAATAGTTTCATATTTAAAAAGTGATTCCAAAATTAAAATTTCTGGTACATTTAGAGAAGGAGATATTCGTCACAATTTTGCTGATCTCACTTTAATTCATGAGACAATTGGATTTCAACCTAAATGGAGTTTCAAAGAAGGATTACATAGTTTTATTGATTGGGCGCTACTACAAAATGATATTCCAAAAGATACGAGTGATTATAAAAAATCTTTAGGAGAACTAAAAGAAAGAGGGTTATTAAATGGATAATAATTTTCAACCTTTAGTTAGTATCGTTTTTACGAGTTTTAATCATAAAGAGTACCTCAAACAGGCTTTGGATAGCTTGATCAACCAATCTTATACAAATTATGAAATAATAATAGTAGATGATTGCTCAACAGATGGTAGTCAAGAAATTCTTTTGCAATACGATCATTTAGAAAAGGTTAGTTTAAAATTGCAAACCATCAACTCTGGGAGTTATGTAAAAGCTAGTAATTACGGAGCTTCCTTTGCGAAAGGAGCATTTTTACTATTTGCTCAATGTGACGATTTTTCTAGCCCAAATCAGTTAGAAAATCTAGTCAAAGCCTTCTCATTAAGCCCTTCAATTGGAGTTGTTTGGTCAAGAAGTAATATGGTTAATAAAGAAGGAATAGTGTTTGAGGATGATTTTAAAGGCAGAGAAAAAAAATTTACTGATCAATGCAAAAGCGATGTTTTAATGAACGGTGGAGAAATGCGAAGGTATCTTTCTTATTCTTGCGTTTTACCTAATTTAAGCGCAGCATTAATCAAAAAAGAATTATACGAATTAGTGGGTGGTCTTTCTGAAAAATATCAAGTTGCATCTGATTGGGCTTTTTGGCTTTCTTTATCTGAGATAACCGACTTTTATTACCTAGCAAGCTCATTAAACAATTTTAGGCAACATGAAACAACTATTCGAAGCAAAGTAAAAGTAGAACGTCAAATAATTGAAATTTTTACAATATTTTATGAACACGGTAAAAACAATAATCTTAGAAAAAACGAACTAAGACACTTGAAAATTGGCTTTGGATTTATATGGTTCTCATTTATCTTTTCAGGCGTTTCTTCATGGCTAAAAAGCTTTTACTCTATTTTTAAAAGAACATTTAATGAGGAAAAATTTAATTTAATATTTCTCTCGCTTGGGATTTATGTTTACATAAGGGAGGTTTTTTATAATAGATTTAAATAGAAAAAAATAAAATAAAAAATGGAAAAATTTAAAAATATGGAAGTAGTAATTCTTTGCGGCGGGAAAGGAACGCGCCTAAGTGAAGAAACAATTACAAGACCCAAACCAATGGTAGAAATTGGCGGAATGCCAATATTGTGGCATATCATGAAATTGTATAGTTCATATGGCTATAAAAAATTTATTCTAGCATTAGGATACAAAGCTAATTTTATTAAGGAGTACTTTTACAATTTGCGAATATCAGGAAGTGATTTCACATTAAAAATGAGTCCAAACCATAATCCGATTTTTTATAATGAACTACCTGAAAGTGACTGGGAAATTACATTTGTAGATACAGGTGAAGAAACACTAAAAGGAGCCAGGGTAAAAAAAATCGAAAAGTTTGTCAAATCCGACAACTTTCTTTTAACCTATGGCGACGGAATAAGTGATGTTGATATAAGTAAACTTGTTGAATTTCATATATCTGGTGGTCAAACAGCAACAGTAACAGCTGTCCATCCACCTTCTAGATTCGGTGAAATGGAACTAGATGGAAATAAAGTTACTAATTTCGAAGAAAAACCTCAAATGGCAACCGGTTATATTAATGGAGGGTTTTTTGTCTTCAACAAAAAGATAATGAATTACCTTACAGAGGAAGAAGATTGTGACTTGGAATTTGGTGCGTTACAAAAAATATCAGAAGAGGGCGAATTACGCGCATTTATTCATAATGATTTTTGGCAATGTATGGATAATGTAAGAGAGAGAGACTATTTAGACGGACTCGTTAAAAAAAATAAAGCACCTTGGATTAAAAATAAAAAATAATACATGTTTAATAATATTTATAAAGGAAAAAAAGTAGTAGTTACAGGACACACTGGATTTAAAGGTTCCTGGTTAACTGCATGGTTATTAAAATTAGGTGCTGAAGTAATTGGCATTTCTATTGATATACCTACGAAGCCATCTATATTTGAAGAAATTAAATTGAGTGATAAGATCACTGATTTAAGATTGGATATTCGAAATCTAGAAGATGTAAAGAAAATAATAATTGAGACAAAACCTGATTATTTATTTCATTTAGCTGCACAACCAATTGTGTCACTATCCTATGAAGAACCAGTAAGCACATTCTCTACTAACATAATGGGTACTGTAAATATTCTAGAATCACTTCGTTTTCTTGAAAACGAGTGTACTGCTTTAATTATTACTAGTGACAAATGTTATGATAATGTAGAGTGGGTTTGGGGCTATAAAGAGACAGATGCAATGGGCGGAAAAGATATCTATAGTGGATCAAAAGGCGCAGCCGAAATTGTATTTAAATCATATTATCATTCCTTTTTTAAAAACCATAAGTTTGTTAAAGTCGCTTCAGCAAGAGCTGGTAATGTTATAGGAGGAGGCGACTGGGCAAAAGATAGAATTGTTCCGGATTGTATGACTGCATGGTTCAAAAAAAACCAAGTTGAGATTAGAAGTCCTAAAGCTACTAGACCATGGCAACATGTACTTGAACCAATTAGTGGGTACTTAAACTTAGTTCAAGTATTAGCTAACGATAATTCATTTGATGGGGAAAGCTACAATTTTGGCCCAAAGTCTGAACATAGTCATACGGTAAAAGATTTACTACAAGATTTAAGTAAACATTGGCATTTCGAAAATAGTGATGAAGCTTTTAAAGTAACAGGTGATATTAAATTTCATGAAGCAGGTTTATTAAAATTAAATTGTGACAAAGCACTATTCAATTTAAAATGGGTGCCAACATTAGATTATGATGAATTAATTGCATTTACCAGTAAATGGTACTACGAGTTCTATCATAACAATAATTCAATGTGGGAATATACTTTTGGCCAATTAGAAAAGTATGAACAATTAGCTTCTCAAAAGAAAATTGCATGGACACTATAAAAGGAGTTACATTAACTCCAATTAAAATTATTTCGAATCTTAAAGGTGATGTAATGCATGCTCTTAAAAAAACGGATGCATCATTTTCAGAATTTGGTGAAGCATATTTTTCTACAATACATTTGCATGTGATAAAAGGTTGGAAGAAACATTTAGAAATGAAATTAAATCTATTTGTTCCATCTGGTAATATCAAATTTGTACTATATGATGATCGTCTAGAAAGTGAAACTTATGGAAATTTTTTTGAGGTTGAATTGGGATTAAATAATTACCAACGATTAACCGTTCCTCCTGGAATTTGGATGGCTTTTGAGGGAAAGGGAGTTGGAATAAATTTATTGTTGAATATAGCTAGTATTTTACATGATCCCAACGAAACTATTGCTTGTGACTTGAGTAATATAAAATATCAATGGGAGAAATAAAGAGCGTTCTTGTAACTGGAGCTACTGGATATCTGGGGGCAAGGATTTGCGCTCATTTGAAAGAATGTGGATTTCAAGTTTTTGCATTGTGCAGGTCTTTGCCTGAAAATATTGAAAATTTATTTACAGATATAGAAATACTAACAGGAGATATTACCAAAAAAGAAACAATAGAATATTTATGTTCAATTCCTCTAGATGCAGTTATACATACTATTTCTTTAGATCAAGCTCAAACAGAATCCTATGATATAACTCAAGTAAATGAAATTAATGTTAATGCAACATGGTTTTTAATGGATGAATTTGCAAAAACAAATTTAAAAACATTAATTTATTTGTCTACTATTCAGGTAATTGGAAATCTGCCACCAAACATTTTTGATGAATCTTATAACAATGTTCCCAATAATAAATATGGCTTAACACATTTAATGGGAGAAAAACTTTGTGAGTTTTATGCTAATAAGTATAAAAAAAATTATTTGAGTTTAAGACTTTCAAATGGGTATGGTTCTCCGTTTTTTAAAGAAAATAAGTGGGATGGATTAGTTGTTAATGATTTAGTAAAAACTGCTTTTTACGAAAAAAAAATAATTTTAAAATCTGATGGCACAGTCATTCGTGATTTTATTCATATAAGAGATATTACCAGCGCCATTGTTGACGTCTTTAAAAAAGGGAATTATTTGAATGGTTGCTATTTTTTAGCTTCTGGATCAACAGTTTCACTTCTTCAACTTGCACATTTAGTTAAGAAAATTTACTTTTTAAGATATGGAGCGGAAATAAATGTATATCACTCAGAAAATCAACTTTCCGAGCAATATGTCAAGGAAGAACACTCAACCATCGTTAATAATTCAAAATTAACTACTAATGGATTTAAAATTGAAATGACATTAGAAGATGGAATTAATGAAATTTTTGACTACCTAGAATCATTATAAGTATTGTGCCTAAAATAAGTATTGTAGTTACTACTTATAACCGAAAGGAGTTATTAAGAGAGACAATTCAATCAATTTTGAATCAAACTTTTAATAATTTTGAATTAATTGTTATAGATAATTTTTCAAACTATAATTTTCTTGAATTCATAAAAGAATTTGATGACCCTAGAATCTCTGCTTTTCAAAACAAGAATGAGGGAATTATTGCTGTTAATAGGAATTTTGGAATGAGATTGGCAAAAGGTGAATTTATCGCCTTATGTGATGATGATGACTTATGGGAAGTTGAAAAACTATCGAATCAAATTAAAATTCTAGAGAAGAAACAAAATTATGCAATGGTTTGCACAGCCTCCTCATTTATTGGAATAGCGGAAAAGAAAAACTTTAGAAAATTAATATCAAACTTAATATTTAAAATGATTGCATTCAACTGGGTACATTCAAAATATTTACTATTGGGTATTACTTATATTACCAACTCTTCCGTACTGTTTAGATCAAGAATTTTATCAGATATAGGATATATTAGTGAAGAACCTTCTTTAGTATCAGTTGAAGACTATGATTTTTGGATCCAAATCGGATGTTTTTCTAATATCTATTTTTTGAATAAAAAATTAGTAAAGTATAGATTCCACACTTCTCAAGTTTCAACTCATAATTTAAAAGAATCACTTTTAAAAACAGAAAAAGTTATTTATAAGAATTGGGGAAAATTGAATCGCCTGCAAAAAATTATTTGTAAAACAAAGAGCTTTCTTAACAATATGAAACCTAAACTAAAGTTGAGTACAATTTAATTTTTAAATGAAGCAAGGTGAAAAATATAATCTTGTTGATTTAAATTCCATATTAAAATGGTTAAATGTAATATTTTGTTTTCTTTTCATTCTTAGCTATTTAAATAACGGGCCAACTAAATATGTAAATAGTTATACTATATTAATAGGGGTATTATTATCTTTACAAATAGGAATTTTTTTAGTTATTGAAAAAAGACGTAGAGATCCATTTCTTATTCTGCTTTGCTTTCAAATGGTAGCGTTTTTTATTTTAAGAATCTTGACACTTTCTTTAGATTTTAATTCTGTTGTTTTTGATCGCTTTCCATTCAATGTAAATAATTTGAACTATGCACTTGTTTTTATTATATGTGCCAATCTTTCTTTATTTGCTGGTCTATCATTAAATAATAAGAAGATATCTAAAACTAATCCAATAGATGACATAAAGAGCGAACCTTATAAAACATATACGGTTGTAATTGCTTTGTTTATAGGGTACATGTTGGGATTCGCAGGTATCTTAAATTTTGTTGTAATTGGTGCTATTTTCAATATTTTATCTGGATTATTTATTAAGTTATCTGTGATTTTGTTTATGATTCTTCTTTATATGTTTGTTTTTAAAAATAAACTTAGTAAAACAACTTATAACATATTAGCATTTGGATTAATATTATTCATTTTAATACAGACTTTAACTGGAAGTAGATCTGCAATATTAACGATTATAAATTTTTGTATATTTTCCTTATTAGCGATCTATTCATGTATTAAGATAAAAAAATCGACCATTGCTGGTTTTGTTGTTTTAGTTCCACTTATGGTTTCTTTCTTTCTAATTGCTACTTTTTTAAGACCAAGGCTACAGGAAAATAGGACTGTAATTGGCAAGGATACTTTTGAAGTGTTAAGTGATTTTAATATTATTGAAATTATTAAAGAGGATACATATTTACTTCTTTCTCCAATTTTTGATAGAATTGGTTTTTTGGATTACACTGCAGAAACAATTGCAAATTCAGAAAAGTACAAGAGCATTTTAAGTGTACAATATTTTTTAAAAAGTATAACAGATAATGTTGTAACACCTGGATTTGATGTATTTGATGTGCCTTTGGAATCAAATGCAATGAGATTTCTTTACTTACCTGAATTTGGCACTCCTTTAAAATCAAAAGTAACACCAGAATCATATCAGTCAGATGAATTTACTTTTTACGGTGAATTTTATGTAATGTTTGGAAAATGGTTTTCTTTGATTCCAATTTTTTTTATTGGATTTATTATTAAACGTATTTATTTCAAAATTACTGACAAACATGAATATTTTGCATTTTTTAAGAGAGGGATTGTAATCGCAATTTTTTACACACTTTTAAATAGTTTTGGCATTGATTGGTTGCTGTTAGACCTATTAGGTTTTATTTTTACATATAAAATCTTTAAATTATTTTTTAAATTTAGACAACCTCTTGTAAGTGCAAGTTAAATTATTATAAAAAATTTTAAGTTTTAAAAAAATATACAATTATGAGTTTAGAAGACAGAAATATTAAAGTGAATGATAGGCCATATCAAATGTGTACAAATTGTATTATGGATACTACCGATTCTTCCATAACCTTCGACGAGAAAGGTGTATGTGAATATTGCCAGAATTACTATAACACAATACTACCCAATTGGCATACTGACGAAAGAGGAGAATCGCACATCATGAAAGTAATCGAGAAGATAAAGAAAGACGGGGAAGGGAAAGATCATGATTGTTTAATAGGTATAAGTGGAGGTTTAGATAGCTCCTATTTAGTGTATTTGGCGAAAGAAAAATTCGGCTTAAGGCCATTGCTTTTTCATGTTGATGCTGGATGGAATTCAGACATATCAACACATAATATCCATTCAATAGTTGATAATTTGGGGTTAGATCTTTATACTGAAGTTGTAAATTGGGATGAGATGAAAGATCTTCAATTGTCATTTATAAAATCTCAAGTACGTGATATTGATATCCCGCAGGATTTAGTTTTCTTTTCATCGCTTTATAATTTTGCTGCAAAAAATAAATTCAAATATATTTTAACCGGAGGAAATTTTTCAACTGAATGTGTAAGAGAGCCTTTTGAATGGGGTGCTTATTATCAAACAGACATGACCTATATTAATGATATTCATAGAAAATTTGGAAAAATTCCTTTAACTACATTTCCAACCTGTGATATTTTTAAATATAAAATATTATATCGTTTGATAAATGGTGTTCGAGTTGAAAAACCTCTTGACCATGTGCCATTTATAAAAGAAGAGGCAATTAAATTATTGCATGAAAAGTTTAATTGGACTCCTTATCCACATAAGCATCATGAATCAAGATTTACTAGATTTTTCGAAAGTTTCTGGTTGCCTAGAAAATTTGGTTATGACAGAAGAAAAGCTCATTTTTCTAGTTTAATCTTAACAAACCAAATGAATAGAGATGAAGCCCTTGATCGTATAAGTAGGCCTGAATTAGATGAACAGACGCTTATACATGAATTCGAATACGTTGCGCAAAAACTTGATCTAAGTGTTGAAGAACTATCGAAATTATTCAATGGAGAGAATAAGAATTATATGGACTATAGAAATAAACTTAAAATAATAAACTTAGGAACAAGAATTATGCAATTTCTAGGTTTAGAAAAAAGAACTTTTAAATGATTACTTTAATTGATTATGGTGTTGGCAATACAAAAGCCTTTCTAAATGTCTACAGGCAATTAAATATTCCGGTAAGTATTGCAAAAACAGCTGCTGAGATTGAAAGCGCTTCGAAATTAATCCTACCAGGTGTTGGATCATTTGATCACGCTATGGATAGATTAAATCATTCTGGAATGAGAGAAGCACTTGACAATGCAGTTTTAATCAAAAAGATACCAGTATTAGGCATTTGCGTTGGTATGCAAATGTTAGCAGCTTCAAGTAGCGAGGGTATATTGCCAGGATTAGGGTGGTTAAATGGAGAAGTTAAAAAATTTGACGTAAGTAAAATGAATCAATTAACTCATTTACCTCACATGGGTTGGAATGATGTATTACCAGTTGTTAAGCATCCTTTATTTGATGAACTATATTCAGAAGCACAGTTTTATTTTTTACATTCTTTTTATTTTCATAGTAATAGACAAGAGAATGTTTTAGCAATTTCAGATTATGGTGGAAATTTCACTTGTGCGGTTGGCGCTGATAATATTTTTGGAGTTCAATTTCATCCTGAAAAAAGCCATCAAAATGGCATTCAATTATTAAAAAACTTTGCAAATTTAACCAATGCTTAAACCTAGAATTATACCATGTTTATTAGTAAAAAATAAAGGCTTGGTAAAGAGTGTGAATTTTAAATCACACAAATATCTAGGCGATCCTATTAATGCGGTTCGGATATTCAATGAAAAGCAGGTTGATGAACTCATGATTTTAGACATTGATGCAACTGCAGAAAAGAGAGGACCAGACTTTAAAACAATTGAATATTGGGCTTCACAATGTAGAATGCCACTTTGCTATGGCGGCGGTATAACGACCGTAGAGGAAGCTAAAATAATTTTCGGATTGGGTGTCGAAAAAATTGCAATAAGTTCAGCTGCAATTACGAATCCCTCATTGGTTAGAAAAATAGCAGACAAGGTGGGAAGTCAGAGTGTAATCGTAGTAATGGATGTGAAAAAAAACAAACAAGGTTTGTATGAAATATTTACACATAATGGAGAAGTTGCAACTGGATTAAGTCCTTTTGCATTTGCTACACAAATGCAGGAATTGGGTGTTGGTGAAATAGTCGTAAATTCTATAGATAATGATGGAGTTATGAAAGGTTATGATATCAATTTAATTGACCAGGTACGAAAATCAATTAGTGTTCCTATGACCGTTCTAGGAGGAGCTGGATCATTAAATGATATTGGAGAATTAATTAATAAGTATAAAATTATAGGTGCATCTGCAGGTAGCCTGTTTGTGTTTAAAGGAATTTATAAAGCAGTCCTAATCAATTATCCAAGCCCCATTGAAAAAAAGGCGTTAATTCAAAAATATTTTTAATAAACACATATCTAATTTTATAAATGCGTATTCTATTTATTGCACCTTTACCTCCACCCTTGGGAGGTCATTCTCTTGTAGCAAAAGTCTTGTATGATGCATTAGTTAACAAACATGAGGTTGAAGTAGTAAATTTCAATAAAAATAGCTTTGTTGAAGGCATAAGTAGTTTTAAAAGAATATTTGAAATTTTAAGTATTCTAATTAAAGTAAGAAAAGCTCAAAAAAATGCGGATGTGATATATTTAACTATTTCTGAGTCATCTGCTGGAAACCTAAAAGATATTTTTATTTATTTACTTTGTTACAATAAGTTATCGGTCTTTTATATTCATCTGCATGGTGGAAGTATTAAAAGACTTCTATGGGATAAATATCCATTAATATATAAAATTAATAAGTGGTTAATTAAAAAAATGTCCGGTGTAATAATTTCTGGGGAATCTCATAAGGTTGTTTTCAGTGATTTTGTCGACGCAAACAAAATTTTCAAAGTCCCTAATTTTTCATTAGACTATCTTTTTTTAGATCAAAAATTAATCCTTAATAAGTTTCAAGACCTAAGTCCTATAAGAATACTATACATGAGTAACATGGTAGAAAAAAAAGGCTATCTTGAACTTGCAAAAGCATACATTTCCTTATCAACTGAAGTTAAAAATAATATACAAATAGATTTTGCAGGAAGATTCGAGTTTGATTCTCAAAAAAATGAATTTTTACAATTGATTGCAGATTTTCCAAATATGCAATATCATGGAATGGTGGAGGATGGTCAAAAAAGAAACTTATATTCAGCTGCTCATGTTTTTGCTTTACCTACCTCTTTTTTTGAAGGCCAACCCGTTTCGATATTAGAGGCTTATGCAAGTGGATGTGCAGTTATTACGACTGGCCAAAGCGGCATTTTAGATATTTTTACAGATAACATAAATGGCTTTCAGTTTAACGACCCTAATTCTGAATCAATTAAAAAAGTACTTGAAAATCTAGTTATTAATATTTCTGACTTGCAAAAAATTGCATTAATTAATTTTAATTTGGCAAATCAGAAATACCGTGTTTCTATTTATAATAAATCTTTATTGGATATTTTGGAATATCAATATATTCATGTCAAAAATTAAATTTGAATGTGTAAAATCTTAGTTACAGGCGGCTCTGGTTTTATAGGTAAACATTTAGTACCTAAACTTAAAGAGGTTGGATTTGAAGTTTTTCCAGTGGATAGTAGTTGGGGTGATGTGTCAAATCCTTCAACTTGGGTAAAGTTTCCGAAGGTTGATGTCGTCATTCATTTGGCTGGCAAATCCTTTGTTCCTGCAAGTTGGTCTGACCCCTCCACATTTATAAAGTGTAATCTACTAGGAACGATAGAGGCTTTAAATTATTGTAAGGCTAATAATGCGTCCTTGATTTTCATGAGTTCATATCTTTATGGCAATCCTCTACATTTACCAATAAATGAAGAGGATACTGTTAATGCTTTAAATCCATATGCATTATCTAAGCAACTCGCAGAAGAAGCATGTAGATTTTATTGTAAAAGCTTTTCATTGGATATTTCAATAATTAGACCGTTTAATGTTTATGGCATAGGTCAACCAAAGGATTTTTTGATACCTTCATTAATATCACAAATAAAAAATTCGAATATAATTAAAGTGAAGGATCTGGAACCAAAACGTGATTATGTTTATATAGACGACTTGATAACCGCAATAATTTCATCAGTTAATACGATCAACGGTTACAAAATTTTTAATATAGGTTCAGGGGAAAGTTATTCTGTCGCTGAGTTAATTCAAACTTTACAAAAAATTGCAGGTACCCATTTATCAATAGAATCATTAAACGAGAGGAGAAAAGACGAAATCATGAATACAGTTGCGGACATTTCAAAAGCAAAATTGGAATTAAATTGGCAACCTAAAATAACATTATATCAAGGACTTTCAACTTTAATTGAATATTATTCATAAAAAAATCTAAATAAATGTTTGAAAATAATACTTTACTTATAACTGGGGGTACAGGCTCATTTGGGAACGCAGTTTTAAAAAAATTCTTGAATACCAATATACGTGAAATTCGAATTTTTAGCCGAGATGAAAAAAAACAACACGATATGCGTGTTGAGTTACAAAATGAAAAAGTAAAATTCTACATCGGAGATGTAAGAGACTACGATAGTATAAACTCAGCTTTGACTGGCGTTGACTATGTATTTCATGCTGCAGCTTTAAAACAAGTACCTTCTTGTGAATTTTATCCAATCGAAGCAGTAAAGACCAATGTTTTAGGAACTGAAAATGTTTTAAATGCAGCTATTAATAAAAAAGTAAAAAAAGTTATTTGTTTAAGTACAGATAAGGCAGTCTATCCAATTAATGCTATGGGCATATCCAAAGCAATGATGGAAAAAGTAATGGTTGCTAAGTCAAGAATTTCAGGCGACACAATTTTGGTAGGCACACGTTATGGTAATGTGATGGCTTCTAGAGGGTCTGTAATTCCACTATTTTATGAGCAAATAAAAAACAATCAACCCATCACAATTACGGATCCAGAAATGACTCGATTTATGATGACATTAGACAATGCAGTTGATTTAGTTCTCTATGCCTTTGAACATGGTAATTCCGGTGATATATTTGTTCAGAAATCTCCTGCTTCAACCATTGGGGAACTCGCAAATGCAATGTTAAAAATTTATCAATCAAATATTGAACTTAAAATTATCGGCACAAGACATGCAGAAAAACTATACGAAACATTACTTGCTAAAGAAGAGTTTCTAGTTGCAGAAGATTTGGGGAATTATTATAGGCTTGCTGCAGATAATAGAGATTTGAATTATAATAAATATTTCACTGAAGGATCAGGTAGTACAGCTAATATTGAAGAATATCATTCACATAATACCAAAAGGTTAAGCGAATTAGAATTGATAAATTTATTAAAAAGTATAGGATATAATATAAGTTAAATGAAAAAACTAAAACTTGTTACCATTTTAGGTACACGACCTGAAATTATTAGATTAGCTGAAATCATAAGATTAGCTGATATTAATTATGATCATATTCTTGTACATACTGGACAAAATTATGATTATGAACTTAATGAAATATTTTTTGAAAATCTAGGTATTCGAAAACCAAATTATTTCTTAGGAGTTGCAGGTGCTCATCTAGGTGAAACAATTGGAAATGTAATTACAAAATCTTATGAAGTTTTGCAAAAAGAATTACCAGATGCCTTGTTGGTTTTAGGAGACACAAATAGTGTACTTTGTACAATCGCAGCGAAAAGATTAAAAATTCCAATATTTCATATGGAAGCTGGAAACAGATGTTTTGATCAGAATGTTCCAGAAGAAATAAATAGAAAAATCTCCGATCACATTAGCGATATCAATTTAGCATATACAGAACATTCAAGAAGATATTTACTGAGTGAAGGATTTAGAAAAGATCATGTTTTTGTTACCGGCTCACCGCTAAATGAAGTGCTAAAAAAGCACTTTGATGATATAGAAAATAGTGATGTCTTGACAAAATTAAATTTATTAAAGGGCAAGTATTTTGTGCTTAGTGCTCATAGAGAAGAAAATATTGATTTGAGTGATAACTTTGTTAAATTATCAAAAGCATTAAACGCAGTTGCTGAAAAGTATAATTTTCCAATTATTTTTTCTACGCACCCTAGAACACAAAAACAAATTAATTCAAACGGTATCAAGTTTCATGACCTAATAAAGATAATGCCACCTTTTGGATTCTTTGATTACGTTAATTTACAAAAAAACTCTTTTTGTGTTTTGTCAGATAGCGGAACTATTAGTGAAGAATCATCAATGATGAAATTCCCGGCAGTTAGTATTAGAACAAGTACAGAAAGGCCAGAAGCAATTGATGCAGGAAGTATCGTTCTTGGTGGGATAACTGAAAATGAAGTATTAAATTCAATTGAAATTTGCCTTCAAACATACAATGTTGAAGATCAAAGCATACCATGGGAATACAAAGAGAAAAACGTATCCTCAAAAATAATACGCTTAATACAGAGTTACACAAGTATAGTGAATAAAGATATTTGGAATAAATAATATGAGAAAGAAAATAATTGTAATAGGTGTAAACGGCATGGCTGGACATGTAATATTTACTGGTTTAAAGCAAGACGATAAAAAACATGAAGTTTATGGAATTGCTAGAACCGATAGTATAGTTAAACCATCTATTATAATGGATGTTTCAGATTTTCAAGCCCTTGGGACTGTTATTAATAATATACAACCAGATATCATTATAAATTGTGTTGGTGTTTTAAATAAATCAGCAGAAGAGCATCCTGATGAAGCAATACTTTTAAATTCATATTTACCACATTTTTTAGAAAGCGTAAGTAAAGATACTACGTCAAAAGTTATTCATATAAGTACCGACTGCGTATTCTCCGGTGACGAAGGTGCATACACAGAAAGTTCATTTAAAAATGGTAGAGGGTTTTACGCACAATCGAAAGCGCTTGGTGAAATAGTAAATCATAAAGATTTAACTTTCCGAACATCTATAATTGGTCCTGAATTAAATTTAAATGGAATAGGATTGTTTCAATGGTTTTCAAAACAAAAAGAAAATATTTTCGGTTATAATAAAGCAATCTGGACCGGCATAACAACCATCGAATTATTAAACGCCATAAAAAATGTAATTGATAATGATCTTACTGGATTATACCACTTAGTTAATGAAGTTAAAATAAGTAAATTCGAATTGGTTAGTTTATTAAGTAAGGTATTTGAAACATCAAACACTATTATTTCCAATGATGAATATAAAGTAGATAAAAGTTTAATAAATACAAGAGTTGATTTTCAATTTAAGGTAAAAAAATATGAGGAGATGATTTATGAAATGAAGGAATGGATTATAAGTCACAAAGAATATTATCCACATTACACTCCATTCAATTTTTAATGAGAATTCTCGTTGTTACCCAATATTTCTGGCCCGAAAATTTTAAAATAAATGATCTTTGTCAAGGTTTAAAAGAAAGGGGTCATGATATTACAGTACTAACAGGGAAGCCTAATTATCCAAATGGGAGTTTTTTTGAAGGGTATTCTTTCTTGAATAAAAGAATTGAATATTGGAATGGAATAAAAATTCATAGAAGTCCCTTGGTTGTTCGAGGTAACGGGAATGGTATACGATTGTTTATAAACTATATATCTTTTGCATTCTTTGCTTCATTAAGAGTGATATTTATTAGAGAAAAGTTTGACAAGATTTTTGTATTCGAACCTTCCCCAATTACAGTTGGCATACCAGCTATAGTAGCAAAATATTTATCAAAAGCTAAAATGTATTTTTGGGTACAAGATTTATGGCCAGAAAGTATTACGGCAGGCGGAGGAGTAAAAAACAAATATTTATTACGTTCAGTTGATTGGATCACTCGTTTTATATATAATCATTCAAATAAAATTTTAGTACAATCAAATGCGTTCTTTTCTTACATTCTTAATCAAGGTATAAAAGAAGATAAATTAATTTATTATCCCAATTCTACAGAAATTTATTACATAAAATGCGATCCCGATTTAACAATAAACAAAACGCTTCCTAAGGGTTTCAAATTAATGTTTGCTGGAAATATTGGAGAGGCTCAAAGTTTTGATACATTACTAAAAACCGCAGTCCTTTTAAAAAAAGATCAAATTGATGTTCAATGGATTATAATTGGAGACGGCAGATTAAAAGCATATTTAACAGAGCAGATAGTAAAACTAGATCTAATAAATAATTTTCATTTATTAGGCTCATATCCAAGTGAAGAAATGCCTAAATACTTTAGTTGTGCCGATGCTTTAATCGTATCACTTAAGAAAGATCCGATTTTTAGTCTTACGATTCCCTCTAAAATCCAATCCTATTTGGCTTGTGGTAAACCAATTATTGCTAGTTTAGATGGGGAAGGCTCTAAAATTATTTTAAATGCACAGGCAGGTTTCGTAAGCCAATCTGAAGATCCACTTGCACTTAAAGAAGCTATATTAAAACTCTTGAACTTGTCTAAGGACGAAAAAATTACGATGGGCAATAATGCTAGAAATTATTTTGAAAAAGAATTTGAAAGAGAGTATTTATTAGATAAACTTGAAATAATACTAGCATAAAATGAAAAACGTATTTTTAACAGGAGCAAACGGATTTGTTGGAAAAAATCTGACTCTTTTTTTACAAAAAAATACTATGAATTCTATTGTCAATTACGACAAAAATTTGGGACATTTAGATATGACAAATTTAGATGTCGTAATTCATTTAGCTGGTAAATCGCACGACCTTAAAAATACTGCTAATCCACAGGATTATTATAAAGTAAATACTGAATTAACCAAAAATGTATTTAATGCTTTTCTACATTCAAATGCAAAAGTATTCATTACACTAAGCTCAGTTAAAGCCGTAGTCGACAATCTAAAAAATATCTTAACCGAAGAACAAATTCCTAACCCTATTTCTCACTATGGCAAGAGTAAATTGTTAGCAGAGCAATATATTCTTTCACAGATTATTCCGGATGGTAAAAGAGTATATATATTAAGACCCTGTATGATACATGGTCCTGGAAATAAAGGAAATATTAATTTATTATATAATATAATAAGTAAAGGTTTTCCATGGCCACTCGGTTCATTTGATAACAAAAGGTCTTTCTGTAGTATTGATAATCTTTGCTTTGTGATCAATGAACTAATTCAAAATGATCAAGTACCATCAGGGGTTTACAATATAGCGGATGATGAGGCGCTTTCAACTAATGAACTTATTAAATTGATTTCTAAAAGTGAGGGTAAAAAGCTATTTATTTGGCATATTCCACAGTGCATTGTCAAAACAGTTTCGAAAATTGGAGACTTGTTTAGATTGCCTCTTAATACAGAGAGACTTGGTAAACTAACCGAATCCTTTATTGTTTCAAATCAAAAATTAATAAATGCCATTAATAAAACTTTGCCAGTTTCTACCAGGGAAGGGTTATTAAAAACATTTAATTCCTTTAACAATGCTAAATAGGTTTTTCGCTCTTATTCTTTTAATTATCCTTTCCCCAATTTTTTTACTAGTGGCTATTGCTATATTAGTGGAAGATGGTTTTCCTGTTTTTTTCAACCAAAAGCGCGTTGGTATCAATTATTCTTTTTTCAATATCTACAAGTTTCGTAGTATGAAAAATAATACGCCTAATGTGGCGACCCATTTATTAACGAATCACAATCAGTATTTACTAAAAATTGGCAAATTCATTAGAAAAACAAGTTTAGATGAATTACCTAATCTTATAAATATAATAAAAGGAGAGATGGTTTTTGTAGGCCCACGTCCTGCATTATATAATCAAGATGATTTGATGGAGTTTAGGGTTGCAACTGGTGTTTCTAAATTAAAACCAGGAATAACTGGTTGGGCACAAATTAATGGAAGAGATGAAATTTCTATTCCTAAAAAAGTACAACTTGAGCAAGAGTACTTATATAAAAAGTCTTTATTATTTGATTTTGAAATAATTATAAAGACCATTACAAATGTTTTGTTTAGTAAAGGGGTGAGTCACTAATTTTTGACTAAATAAAATAATCTACCAAAAATTTCTCTTATACCTGTTTCGGTTAACTCTATATTCCCAGCACTTGGTAGAAAAGCCATTAACGGTAATGAACTATTTCTACTTGCTTTATAATCTACATTATATGGTATTACCTCAAATCCTTCTTTTTCAAAGAGCCTCTGCGCTCTATACATATGATAAGCAGATGTTACAAGTATAATTCTTTTACTTGGGCTTATTAGTTCTTTTACAGCCACTGCTTCTTCTGCAGTATTCTCCACATCTTTCGTTACAAATATCTTTTCGGATGGTATGCTATTTGAAATAGCGTATTCCTTTAACACTTCCCCCTCTGTTCTCTTTGACTTATTCCATGGCATTTTGTCACCTGTAAACACTAGCTTTTGAGCCTTACCTGCTTTAAATAAAGCTATCCCTCCAAAAAACCTATCTGGGTCTCCCCATTCTAGGTAGGTTGAATCTCGCACTTCATTTATTTCCAACATTCCACTTAGCACTACAATTGCATCTGCACTATCTATAGCGCTTATTGGCTTTCTATAATCATTATGCCCACTACCTTCTACTAGTTTTATGAAGTTGTTAGAGAATATAGGTGTGGATAGGATATATAGTACACCTATTGCTATATAGATTAGCTTTTTCTTATTCTTGATTAATCCTATTAGTATTATTATAATAACTAGCATAATAGGAAGAACGAATGTGGGTAGTATTTTGTGTAGGTAGATCATATGAATTTAAATAGTATAAAATTAAGATTTATTGATAAGTAAGTAGGGTATTTATCATAAATTTGAATCCTATAATTACTAGCATGAAAAAAGCCCTAATAACAGGAATAACTGGCCAAGATGGCGCCTATTTAGCAGAGTTTTTACTCAATAAAGGCTATGAAGTACATGGCATAAAAAGAAGGTCTTCTTTGTTTAATACCCAAAGAATAGACCATATCTACGAGGACCCACATATTCCAGATAGGCATCTTCATTTGCACTATGGCGATTTATCGGATAGCACAAACCTAATTCGTATTATTCAGGAAGTGCAACCCAATGAAATTTACAACCTGGGTGCCATGAGTCATGTACAAGTAAGTTTTGAAGAACCAGAATATACAGCCAATGTGGATGGTATTGGTACTTTAAGAATTTTAGAAGCAATTCGTTTATTAGGACTTACGCAAAAGACGAAATTTTATCAAGCATCTACTTCTGAATTATATGGATTGGTGCAAGCGGTACCACAATCGGAAACCACTCCTTTCTATCCTCGTTCTCCATATGGCGTTGCTAAATTATATGCTTACTGGATTACGGTAAATTACCGCGAAGCGTATAATATGTATGCTTGTAATGGTATTTTATTTAATCATGAATCACCTCAACGTGGTGAAACATTTTTAACACGTAAAGTGACGCGTGCAGCTGCGCGTATTGCTTTAGGCCTAGATGATTGTTTATACTTGGGAAATTTAAATGTACAACGTGACTGGGGTCATGCAAAAGATTATATCGAAGGCATGTACTTGATGTTGCAACAAGATAAGCCAGAAGATTTTGTATTAGCAACAGGTATAACTACTACAATCCGTGAATTTGTTAAAATGACTTTTGCTGAATTAGGCATTGAGCTTGGCTTTAAAGGTGCAGATGACGCAGAAGAAGGTTATGTGGTTAAGAATACAGGAACGTATAATTTAAAAGAAGGTCAGGTAATTGTAAAAGTAGATACTAAGTATTATCGTCCAACCGAAGTTGATTTACTAATTGGAGATCCTACAAAAGCTATGACTAAATTAGGATGGAAGCCTAAGTATAATTTAGCTGCTTTAGTGCAAGAAATGGTAGCGAGTGATTTAGAGATTTTTAAGAAAGAGTTGTTGTTGAAGGAAAACGGCTATACAACTAGTAAGGAAGCAGAATAATCTTAATTATTATCATGGACAAATCTGCTAAAATTTATATTGCTGGTCACCGAGGAATGGTAGGTTCTGCTATTGAGCGCAAGCTAAATGCGGAAGGTTATCATAATATTATTCATAGATCTTCTGTTGATTTAGACTTAAGGAATCAACAAGCAGTAAATGCCTTTTTTGATTTAGAAAGACCAGATTATGTAATTTTAGCTGCTGCAAAAGTGGGTGGCATTCATGCGAATAATACTTATAGGGCAGAATTTATTTATGATAACTTAATGATGGAGGCAAACATTATACATTCAGCCTATTTGAATAATGTGAAAAAGCTATTATTCCTTGGTTCATCATGTATCTACCCTAAAATGGCACCTCAACCTTTAAAAGAGGCATATTTATTAAGTGGCTATTTAGAAGCAACCAATCAGCCTTATGCCATTGCTAAAATAGCTGGCATAGAAATGTGTGATAGCTACCGCGCTCAATATGGGTGTAATTTTATATCAGCCATGCCTACAAATTTGTATGGCACTAACGACAATTATCATCCAGAAAATTCACATGTATTGCCTGCATTAATACGTCGCATAATTATAGCTAAAAAGACCAATGAACCAGTAGTTACTATTTGGGGAACAGGTACACCGCGTCGTGAATTTATGCACGTGGATGATCTGGCAAATGCATGTTATTTCCTTTTACAAAATTATAATGAAGCCGGCCTAGTGAATATAGGTTGGGGGGATGATATTTCAATAAAAGAATTAGCAGAAATGATTGCTGTTGAAGTTGGTTATACCGGTGCACTTGAATTTGATACCACAAAACCAGACGGCACTCCTCGTAAATTAATGGACACCACTAAGATTAATAATTTAGGTTGGAAGGCTTCGATAAAATTAAAAGAGGGTATAATTAAAACGATTGAAGAAGTTAAAGATCAATTTTAATTTTTTAATGAATAAGATTGTAAAGCCAGGATCATTCCTGGCTTTTTTATTTCATACCTTTCCCAACCTCACTTGGGCTTAATAATCTTGCATGATCCAGCAACTCCACAATTGCCATAGTTTTGCGTGTTTTAAGATCACTCAGCCCTTTTATAATGGAGTAGGAGTCTTTTAATAAGTAAAACACATTGGTGGTGAGATTTAAGGATTTGGGCTTATTGTATAGTGAAGGAACTATTTGATTTTGATACAAAGCATCAATTGCCGCAAAACTCTCCACATGTGCTTCTATCAATGGATAACTTGCCACAATCAATGTTGGTTCTTTTTGCGCATAACACCATGCGTCTAATTGTTTAAATACTTTAGGACTATTTTTTGTGATAAGTGTACTACTTAGTTGATACACAAATCCATCTACTTTCCAGCGCATGGTATTGTAAAGCGCAAGTGCACTATCTTTTTTTGCTGGATTGGTTTCATTTTTCAATTGAGTGGTTAAATACAATTCGGTAGTATATTTAATTTCGATCAGTCTACTCATAAGGCCTTGTTGGGGCTGCGCTTGCGCAGCCCCACAGTTCAATACCAGCAGCATCATTAAGCTTAAGATTATTTTATAACGCTTATTTAAGTTTGAATGTATTTTCATTTGTATAAATTAAATGTTGAGTTAATGATGCAATTATTTTTTTAATTAATTGACTTATTTATTTAATTGATGACATTAATTGATTAGGATGCAAAGAATTTCTCCGTCATTAACAACCCTTCACTCTGTGGATTTTGATCATAGTCATTCTCCATTAAATCTATGTTCACGTATTTTACAATGTCCTGCATGCTCGCATCCTGTCCGTATTGGCTTAAGTTCTTAATTAGATAATGCGTAAATGCC
>Ga0164293_10000336_pt1 | contig 35998 bp, 54 predicted proteins | sample GEODES118metaG_FD_111487 | JGI IMG/M metagenome (GOLD analysis project Ga0164293, IMG submission 111487) | Eutrophic lake water microbial communities from Lake Mendota, Wisconsin, USA - GEODES118 metaG | ecosystem: Environmental > Aquatic > Freshwater > Lake | place: USA: Lake Mendota...
GCAATCAATGTTTACGGAATTTATAGATTATGGAAAAAATCATAACACAACAACAAATACAACAACGCATCAAAGAATTAGCAGATGCAATTTCACAAGATCATAAAGATTCGGGTGCAGTATTACCTCCAGTATTAATTTGTGTTCTTAACGGAGCAATACATTTCTTTTCAGATTTAAGTCGTGCAATGACTATCAATCATGAAGTTGATTTTGTAAGATTAAAATCATATGACAAACGAGATAATTCAGGCGGTGTATTGATTACTAAATCATTAGAATTAGAGTTAAAGGGCAAACGAGTTTATATCGTAGATGATATTTGTGATTCGGGTGCCAGTATCATGGAAATGTTGTTCATGGTAAACAGTCATATTCCGGAAACAGCTAAGGTTGTTACGCTTTTCAAACGTAAAGGCGGGGTTGATTTAACTAACTACTGTGGGTTTGAATTAAGAGACGAATGGATAGTTGGGTATGGATTAGATGATGATTTAGGATTAAATCGAGAATTACAAGATATATACAAGGTTAATTAATGGCATACCAAGCAATAGGTTACGATAAAAAAACTGGCATCATGCACGTGTGGGATGATGAATTGGGGCATCAAAAGTTCCCATTCAAACCATATGCATACCTACCTTCAGATACAGGACAGTATCAATCATTAGATGGCGTGCGATTAGATCGTGTTGATGGCAATTGGAAAGATAATGCAACTGCATATGAATCTGATTTAAATGAAGAAATGCGTACGCTTATCGACCTTTATTACGAAAGCGATTTAGTTTCGAAAGGGCACAGAGACTTTTTCTTTGATATCGAAGTAGAGCGGGACGAAGATGGGTATTCGACTCCTGAAGAAGCTCGTTCGCGAATAACGTCCATTGCATATTATGATAAAGCTGGGCGTACCATGCAAGTTTTGTTGTTAGACGAAGCCAGAAGAGTGAAACATGATTCATTTGCTACTAATAAATATCAGGTAGAAATATTTGATTCAGAAGCAAACATGTTGATGCGGTTTATCAATGCATTTGCAGAAATTCAACCTACAGTAATTACAGGTTGGAATACGGATAATTTCGATATTCCATATCTAATCAATCGCATCAAAAAAGTATTAGGTGCACAAGCAATTAAAAAATTATCTCCTGCAGGTATTGTTGAATGGAATAAAAACAGAGGCCGATATAAAATATTTGGCGTATCTAGTTTAGACTATTTAACATTGTATAAAAAGTTTACATACACTGAATTACCAAATTATCGATTAGACACGGTTGCTAAAAAGGAATTGGGCAGAGGTAAGGTTGAATATGCAGGAGATTTGGATCAATTGTTTGCGGAAGACATTCATAAATTTGTAGAATATAACGTTACCGACGTTGATCTTATTTATGAAATGGATGATAAACTGCAATTGATTGCACTTGCAAGAACCATATGCCATAAAGGGCACGTTCCATATGAGGATGTATATTATGCATCTAAATATTTAGACGGTGCTGCCATTGTAGATTTAAAACGCAATGGATTAGTTGCACCTAACAAACAATTTAGATTTGTTGAAGAAGAAACGGAAGCAGATGCACTTGCTGGAGCATATGTAAAAGATCCCATACCAGGATTATATAAATGGATCTATGACTTAGATTTAACATCGCTTTATCCGAGCATCATTATGAGTTTGAATATTTCTCCGGAAACTAAATTAGGTGTAATCCAAAATTGGGACCAAGAATGCTTATTGAAATCAAACCCACAACAAATAATATTACAAAATGGTACTCATGTTCCACACGTTAAAGCATGGTTATCTGATAATAATTATACAGTTGCAAGTAATGGCACAGTTTACACAAATGACCGAAGAGGATTCTTACCAACTATTCTAGAAAAATGGTTTAATGAACGTGTTGAATTTAAAGACAAACGAGATGAATACGAAGTAGGGTCAGAAGAATATAAATTTTATGATGCAATGCAGTTAACACAAAAAGTATTGCTCAATTCATTTTATGGAGTATTAGGACTTAAAACGTTTCGCTTTCACGATTTAGATAATGCGGGTGCAATTACAGCAACGGGACAAGCAGTAATCAAATTTTCAGCAAAGGTAATTAACAATCATTATGCAAAAGAAACAGGACAAGATCATTTTGTTAATGCAACCAATGGCAAAGCAGAATTTGCTTTTTATACAGATACAGATTCAACATTTGTATCTAGCTTGCCACTTATTGCAAAACGTTTTCCCGGATATGATGAATCAGACGAACAATTTATGATTGACCAGACCAATGCAATTGCATCAGAAGTACAAGCATTGGTAAATAAAATGTATGATCGGTATGCTGAAGTGTTTCACAATACCGCATCACATCGTTGGCAAATTAAACAAGAATATGTTGCAAAATCTGGTTTATGGATTGCAAAGAAGCGTTACGCACAATGGGTAATTTTTAAGGAAGGCAAACCTACGGATAAATTAGACATCAAAGGATTGGATGTTGTTAGATCGTCATTTCCAGAAGATTTCAAAAAAATCATGAAAGAAACATTGTGGCACATTCTTAAAGAACGAGATAAGACTGCTACAACGGATATGATTCATAATTTTAAAAACAACCTCAAGAAATCACCAGTACTCAATGTAATGAAGAATTCGGGTGTCAAAGAAATATCAAAATTCACAAAAGGTCGCAAACCATTTACTGGATATGTATCGGGAACTCCGGCACATGTTAAGTCAGCAATCAATTTCAATGATTTATTAACATTGCATAAAATCCGAGACATCCAACCTATTCAAAACGGAGAAAAGGTAAAATGGGCATACTTATCAGATAATCCGTATGGATTTGATACGATGGCATTGCGAGGCTATCAAGATCCAAAAGAAATTGAAGAATTTGTTACGCAATATATAGATCGAAACAAAATATTTGAAAAAGAACTAAAAAACAAATTAGATGATTTTTATGCAGCAATGAATTGGGGAGCATTTCCAGAAAATAATTCAGTAGCAAAATTCTTTTCATTTGGAAAATAAGAATAAATTTATTATAATAAAGTATGATTGGTTATAAGACACATTGGTATGGTAAAGAAGTTGAAGGACGCTTTACTGATATCGAAACGCTATTCATTGCAGATATGAAAGCGACATATGAAAAATTAACGCCCTGTGCACATATCTATCTTTGTTCACCAGCAACACAACAGCTAATTGATCGTAAAGCGTGGAATTCTATATTTGAAATGATAACAGATACTACGTTTGTTACCATAGAAATTACTCCGGGTATGTTAAAACATATTCCGCCAATGATTAGAATTCGAGCACACATCTTATTGATGTTAGATTGTGAAGATGCAGCATTGTTAAAGAAAACAGATAGCATCAAAGTTGTATATGCAGATTATTCTTTGTATTGTACAACCGTGCACAATATGCAACATGTTACTCCAGATGATTATAAATTTGATAGACAATGAAGATAGGACTTATTGCTGGTAGTTTTGATGTATTGCATCCAGGCTACATTGAAATGTTTGAACAAATGGAAGATGAATGTGATCAGATATGGGTATTGCTTCAAACCGATCCGACCATTGAACGTCCTGAAAAAATGAAACCCATTCTTTCAGTTAAAGATAGAACGGAGATGTTGATTGCATTGCGACACGTTAATCATGTTATTCCATATACATTGGAATCGGAATTGCATTATAAATTAAAGCAGTTTGCTGGTGATGAATCAGCTGAATATGTTCGTTATTTAGGAGATGATTATGTTGGTAAATCATTTACCGGTGATGATTTAGATCTTCCAATTCGATACTTAAGCAGAGACCATGGTTGGTCAACAACTAAATATAAAAAATTAATAGCAGATGAAGTACAGCGTAGTAGTAACATTTAGTATTGAAGGGTTTCATTGTTGGCCCGATGCAAAAGATATTTTTCCGGAAGTAGCATTCTTATCAGAACGACATCGACATATGTTTGGGTTTCGTTGTTATGCACGAGTAACGCATACAGATCGCGATGAAGAATTTATTTTATTAAATCGTAAAATTCAAAAAGAACTTCGAATTGCATTTACAAAAGAAACACCAAATGTATTAGAATTTGGATCAATGTCGTGTGAAGCAATCGGAGAATGGTTATTAGAACAGTTTCCGGCTCTTTACAAAGTAGAAGTTTGGGAAGATTGGGAAAATGGTGCAATCGTAAAAAGATCAAGAGTGTGAGAATATTTTTAGTTGACATAGAATCAGTTCCTACTCGTTATACTTGCGAATGGAAAACACACGTGCCACAATTATTACGAGATAATGGATTTGATGTAGTAGTTGTTGAAGGCGATTTAACAATTCCAGAAGCTGCAACTCCCGGTGCATTTTTGAATTTTGGTGGCACCAATATGTACAAGTCGACGCAAGTTCATAAGTTAGCTGAATTATTCACTCACGGACATATACAAGACGGCGATCATATTATTTTTACAGATGCTTGGCATCCGGGCATTATCAATGTAAAATATATGAGTGAGCTTTTAAATATTCCGGTTGTAACGCACGGACTTTGGCACGCGGGTTCATATGACCCAAATGATTTTTTAGGTCGTCTCGTAGGAGATAAACCATGGATTAGACACGCTGAACAAGCAATGATTGCTGCATATAATCATAATTGGATTGCAACTGTAGCACATTTTAAATTAATGAGTAAAACATATTATATTTCACATGACAGATCTTTTAACAAAACAGGTTGGCCAATGGAATATACCCACAATATGATTGCATCTCGCACTTGGTCACAAAAAGAAAATATCATTGTATTCCCGCATCGCATTGCGCCAGAGAAGCGTTTAGATTTATTTCTAGAATTATCAGCTCGTCCGGAATTGCAACATTATCAATTTTGCGTTGCAATGGAAATGAATTTGTCTAAACAACAATATCATGAATTGCTTCAACGTGCACGATTTGCAGTTTCATTTGCAGATCAAGAAACATTGGGTATTTCAATGTATGAATCGGCTTGTGCTGGGGCTTGTCCTATAGTTCCAAATAGATTGTCATATGTAGAAATGTATGATTATATGTTTAAACAAGCGGACAGCGTTGATTCTGCAGTAAAAGCAATATTGCAATACGAACAACAAGATTTAACGGAACCTATTGCACAATTGGCAATAAAATTACATAATAACTTTTTTTCAGCAACTAAATTAATTAATACTTTAAAGGACTACGATGAGCAAAAATAAAAGATTCATATACTTTCCATCTTTATCTGCAGGCAGCATGGTATCTGCATTTAAGAAAGATATGAAATTTACAAGCGGCGATCCGGTAAAATTCTTTGATTCTAGATATCCTGCAGATTGGAGACATCCATACTTTCTGGTTACAGCAGGACATCATTACAAGAAAATGGATTTTCGCGATCAATTAGGATTAGAAAAAGATGTACTTGTATTTGGTGACTCAGGCGGGTATCAGATTGCAACAGGTGCATTACCATATAGCAATGAATTGCGAGAAAAGATTTTTCATTGGTTAGAAGCAAATAGTGATGTTGCAGCTAACTTAGATATTCCACCTAAAACAAAATATAAAAATCAATTTGCACTTTGTGCTGACATTAGTTTTAACAACTTTGCCTGGTTTGAAAAAAACCAAAGCGGCAAGACAAAATTCTTAAACATGTTGCAAGGTTCAAATGCAGATGAGTATACTTGGTGGTATCATAAATTTAAGCATTTTGATTTTCAAGGTTGGGCGATTGGAGGTCCGCAGAAATTAGTTGATTTCATGTTTGCAGTTTCTTTGATGCTCAAGGAGCGAGAATTTGAAAATAAACGATTAGAATATGTTCACTTACTTGGTATTAGTAAGATTTCAGATTTCTTTATTTTGGCTACGTTGCAAAAGTTGATGAACGAATTAACTGGTAATAGAATTTATATCACAACGGATTCTTCATCTCCAGGACAATATCCAGTATTTGGAACATATCTTCATTCAACGAATTACAAGTCACAGACATTTTCTGAATTGTATTTTCCAAAGAATGCTGAATATCGAAGAAAGGCACATATTAAACAAGGCAAAACCGGAGAGGTTGCAATTGACTTAACTCAACATGTACCTTGCGCAATGGGATGTCCGGCTTGTGCAGATTTTACATATGAATATTTAGGTGGTAAGACAGCAGACGGGTTAGATCGATATTCGCAAGAAGCAATGCCTAGAATGGTAGTTCACAATACACATTTGTATGTACAAGCTGCAAATGAAATCAATCAAATGGTTGATAGTCACGTTGAGTTGTTAGAAACGGTAATACCAAGAGACTTATATGATGTAATATTATCTTTGCATGAAATGTTTGCCGATCCAGATTCAGCTCCTCAAGTATATGAAAAATACATCAAAACATATAAAAAATTCGGTGGTAGTAGTATATCAACCACTGATGCAGAAAATTTTAATAAATTCTTTACATTTTAAATTGGAATAAATAATGGAAAAAAGCAAGTTACAATCGTTCATTAATCGTTATTATTTAGCAGGCAATTGCGAAGCGGTTATTTTAAAAGAACAAACAGATTCAATTGGATGCGAATTGATCGATATGGATCAAACCATCGTAGGTAAAATTAAATGGAATACAAAACCATTTATGACAGGTATGTTAGGAATTAATCATACTGGTGCATTAATTAAGATGCTAGGTGCATTAGGTGAGAATATTGCAATTGATGTTAAAGATGCAGCGGGTAAAAATTATGCAATGAAAATTTCAGAAGGTAGCACGCAGGCAACTTTTATGTTGGCTGATACAACGGTTATTCCTGCAGTACCCGCAATCAACGCAGAGCCAAATTATGAAGTTACTATTCCAGTTAATGACGAATTTATTAGCAAATTCATTAAAGCAAAAAATGCATTACCTGATGCAAAGAATTTTGCAGTGCAAGTTATTAACGGACAAGTCAAATTTATCATCAATTATACAACGGTTAATGCAGATAACATTTCATTTGAAGTTGGTCCTACTACAATGACATCGATGGATCCGGTTTGTTTTTCTGCAGATAAGTTAAAAGAAGTATTAGTAGCAAATCGTGGAGATAGCGGAGAGTTAAAAGTATCTCCAGATGGTTTGGCTCGAATTGAATTTACGGGTGCAGATTTTGAATCAACTTATTGGTTAGTAATGTTACAGAATTAATATGCAAGTACAAGTAATAAACGAATCGCTGAATATGTTGCCGACATATGAAACTCCTCAAAGTGCCGGCTTAGATGTAAGATGTACTGAATACATCATAATGAATCCAGGAGAACGAGTTTTAGCTAAAACTGGTTTATACGTAGAAATTCCTGCAGGTTTTGAAATTCAAGTTAGACCACGAAGTGGATTAGCATTAAAACATGGAGTAACCGTTTTGAATTCGCCTGGAACTATTGATTCTGATTATCGAGGAGAAATTGGTGTTATTTTAATTAATCATAGCAGTACGGTTGTTGAATTTGCAAAAGGAGAGCGAATTGCACAATTGGTTATGGCTCGTGTAGAACGAATAGAATGGCAAATAACTGATTCATTATCTGGAACAAAACGAGGCAAAGGCGGTTTTGGATCAACAGGCAAATAACATGATTGGACAACAAGAAAATACACTTTGGGTAGAATCATTTCGCCCAGACACATTAGAAGGATATATTGGCAATGAACATATTATCGAAAAAGTTAAGATCTTTATCGCAAATGGTGATGTTCCGCATCTATTATTTTATGGATCAGCTGGAACAGGCAAAACAACGTTGGCGAAAATAATTGCAAACAGCGTAGATGCAGATTTAATGTATATTAATGCGTCAGATGAAAACTCAGTAGATGCGGTACGAGATAAGATTAAGCGGTATGCATCTACGGTTGGGTTTCGTCGTTGGAAAATCATTATTTTAGATGAAGCAGATTATTTAACGCCGAATGCACAAGCTGCACTTCGCAATTTGATGGAAACGTATAGCAAAACAACACGTTTTATTTTAACATGTAATTATGTTGAAAAAATTATTGATCCGATTCAATCTCGTTGTCAAACATTTGCTATTACGCCTCCAAATAAATCTGATGTAGCAAAGCGATTGGTAGCGGTATTGGATGAAAAAGGTGTTACATATGATATTAAAGATGTAGCAGCAATCATCAATGCATCATATCCAGATATTCGCCGAGCAATTAACGCTGCACAGGCATCTGTTGTTAACGGCAATTTACAATTAGATAAAGCAAGTGCAATTCAAGCCAATTATATGACGGAAATATTGGAAGTTTTGAAAAATGCTAAAGACAAAAAAGCTGCATTCAATAAAATACGTCAGGTTATTGCAGATAGTAAAGTAAAAGATTTTACACCATTATATACTTTTCTTTATGATAACTTAGATGATTTTGCACATGGACATATTGCTCCGTGTATTTTGATTATTGCAGAATCTCAATTTAAAGATGCAAGTGTGGTAGATAAAGAAATCAACATAATGGCAATGTTCGTAAACTTATTAGGAGAATTATGAGTAAATTAAATATCAATATTGGTCCAAATGATATGGAACCAATTATGTGCAAAGAATGTAATGGAATATACTTTCGTCAAGTTATGGCAATCAATAAAGTATCTAAATTTTTAACGGGTGCTGATAAAGATACTATGGTGCCAATTCCAGTATTTAGATGTGATGATTGTGGCTTTGTTCCAGAAGAATTTCAACCAATAAAACTTAAAAAATAATGTCTGTACCATATCATAAAGATTTAGTTTCAATTGTTTTTAAAACATCAAATCGTAGTAATGCAAAAACTAAAATCAAAACGTTTCGAAACAAATCAATGGATGATATTTTAAGTGCAAAACGAATTATAGGAATACCAGATACGGCTGTTATTTTAGAAGCAGGAATGGGTGAATATTTAGAACAACAATATCGTAAAAAATATAAATTATAATAAATGGCAGAAGAAAAGAAAGGAGCAACGATTTTTGATTTTATTGGTGGTGTAACAGATAAAAAACAAGAATGGAAAAAATGGTCTGAAACAGATCAAAAGAAATTTACGCCATTTATTGTTAATCGTTGGTTATCGATGCGAATGGAATTAACGGAATTAGTCAATGAATTGCAAACATATACAATTGGATTACTTAGACCGCAAGAAACATATCGATTGTATTATGAACTTTTGCCTACAAATAAAAGCTTTGCAAAATACATTAAAGGCAAAGCTGAAGATAAATTTGATAAAGATTTAATTACGCAACTTGCAGAACATTATCAAATTAGCAAATCGGAAGCAACGGATTATGCAGATTTAATGGATAAGGTTACATTAGATCGTATTATAACCATGTATGGATATAGTGAAAACGAGAAAAAACGTATGTTAAAAGGAATCAAGTGAGCGTAAATACACAAACACATTACAAAGGTAAGGATAGTCTTTATAAATTTGCAGAAGAGTGGGGATTGAATACCTATGAGTTTGATATCATTAAACGCATTGTAAGATGCCGTCACAAAGGTTCATTTGAACAAGATTTGCAAAAGACTAAAGATTTAATTGACATTTATATAAAAGAACAATTGGATTCGTTTAAATAATTTCATATAATATAGTATGAAAGGTACCTACATCAATCCAGTATATAGATTAGCAGTACGAGATGCAGCTTCTGTACCAAGAAAGATATCATATTCGCAATGGTCAATGTATGAACGTTGTCCGCTTTCTTGGAAATTATCATATATCGATGGTCTAGCGCCGTTCCAGGCATCAATTGAAACGGTGTTTGGAACGGCATTCCATGAGACATTTCAGTATTTCTTAACCGTAATGTATACGGAATCCGTTAAGAAGGCAGAAGCACTCGATTTGCGAGGAATATTGCAAAATAAATTGCGAGAAGAATATGCACGATGCGTTCAAGAGTTTGGGGGAGAACATTTTTCGAATCCATTGCAACTAGCAGAATATTTAGAAGATGGTGCTGCTATTCTACAATGGTTTAGCAAAAGGCGCGGACAATACTTTTCAAGTAAAGATTGGGAATTGGTTGGTATTGAAATTGAATTATGTCATCCAGCATCGCCCAAGAATACATCGGTATATTGGTATGGTTTTATCGATGTTGTTATGCGACACGTTCCTACCAATACTTTCAAATTGTTTGATATTAAAACATCTCGCAATGGTTGGAAGCAATCAGCTAAATCGGACGCTATGAAGTCGGCACAATTGATTGCATATAAAAATTATTTTGCAGAACAGTTCGGCGTGCCTAAAGAAAAAATTGAAGTTGAATTTTTTATTGTTAAGCGCAAAATTATTGAAGAATCAATGTTTCCGCAAAAACGAATTCAAAATCATAAACCAGCAGCCGGATCCGTAACGCAAAAGAAAGTTCAACGGCAGATTGAATCTTTTGTCGATGCGTGCTTTGATGCAGACGGCAATAAGAATGCTGATAGAAACTATGTAGCAGTTGCTGGTAAAGGTGCTGTTAATTGTAAGTATTGTCCATTTAAAACAGATTATGAACGTTGTCCTAAAGAAAATAGGATTCGTGAATAAAATTCATTATAATAAAGTATGATTAAATGGACACACAAACATGTATATGTCTACGAATTTCAAATGCAAAATCATCCAACGTGGCCTGGTACTAAAACATGTGTCATAGAGTATTCGTTATGTACAAATATTGATGATCCTAATCATAAAGAAAATAGAAAAACATTGGAACAAATGCTTCGTTTAGTATACGGGCATTATCCAAAAGGTGTTAAATTTGTACGAGAACGACGATGAAACGAATTGCAATTATCGGAAATACGGATTGGCAAAACAAAAGAAAAATACAAGAAACTTTACAACTTGTCAAAAAGAAGTTTGGAGATGATTTAATTGTAGTTGGTGCCGGCGGCAATGAAGGTGCTAACAGTATGGTTAGAAAATATGCATTAGAATTTGGATTGCGATACGAAGAATATAATCCTTCATTTTCGGGACATAACATGTATTCTGCAATGCCAGAATCATATTATGGCAAACCATATCATTTTTCTCAATTACATCATCGAATGCAACTCATTGCAGAACGTTGCGATTACATGATGATTTTAAACAATCAAATGCAATTAGATCCGGTGCTACAAACAGCATGGACTCGAACTAAAAAATTACAAAAACCTGTGGTTATACTAGGTTAAACTATATTTATATAAAAGTTATAAAGGATAAAATGCAGTTACCAAAATTAAAAAAAATCGATTCTAACAAACCTAAGAAAAAGAAAATTCTATTGTTAGCAGACGATTTTCGATTGCCATCTGGCATCGGAACAATCAGCCGAGAAATTATTTTTAATACCGTTCATCACTATGATTGGGTTCAATTAGGTGGAGCACTAAAACATCCAGAAGCGGGACAAGCATATGATTTATCTCAGCAGGTTGCACAAGAAACGGGAATCGAAGATGCATCAGTTAAAATCATTCCATGGAATGGATATGGCGATCGAAACATATTAATAGCATTGATAAACAATGAACAGCCTGATGCAATATTTCATTTTACAGATCCTAGATATTGGACATGGCTCTATGCAATCGAGCATGAAATTAAAACTACATATAATATTCCTATAGTATATTATTCAATATGGGATGATTTACCATATCCAATGTGGAATGCACCATTTTATGCAAGTTGTGATTTGATTATGGGTATTAGCAAACAATCTGATAATATTCATCGAGAAGTACTCACACAAAATGGATTCGATGTTGTAAACTATGATGCTGAAGATTCGGTACCAACGGATATAAAATGGAATCAAATTATTACTGGGTTTGTTCCTCACGGGTTGAATCATAATACATTTCAACCATTAGATTCTAACGATGCAATATACAAACAAGTTTATGAAAGCGTTAAAACTAAAAACGATGTTGATTTTGTAGTATTTTGGAATAATCGAAACATTAGAAGAAAACAACCAGGCGATTTAATTTTAGCGTTTAAAACATTTGTTGATGGATTGCCTGCAGATCAAAGACAACGCGTAGCATTACTAATGCATACGCAGATTGTAGATGAAAATGGAACAGATCTACGAGCCATTTTTAAAACATTAGCACCAGATTGTAAAATATTATTTTCAGAACAAAAACTATCTCATGCTGAATTAAATGCTATGTATAATGTTGCAGATGTTGTTGTTAACATTGGTAGCAATGAAGGATGGGGACTTAGTTCAACTGAAGCTATATTATCAGGAACTCCGATTATTAACAATGTAACCGGCGGATTGCAAGACCAATGTGGTTTTACGGATGAAAACGGAGAATGGATTAGATTCAATGGCGATTTTGCAACTAATCATGCAGGAAAATACAAATTACATGGTCGATGGGCTAAACCAGTATTTCCAAGTAATAGATCACTTCAAGGCTCGCCAGCTACTCCGTATATTTTTGATGACCGAGCAAAATATGAAGATGTTGCAGATGCAATTGCATATTGGTATAATACACCAAAAGCAACGCGAGAATTATTTGGACTAGAAGGACGAAATTGGGCAATGAAAAACGGATTAACGGCCGAACAAATGGGTAATAAAATGATTGAAATGATTGATTATTTGTTTGAATCTAAATTAGAGACGCGTGCAAGATATACATTAACTAAAGTTACATCAAAAAAATACGAAAAAACAGGAATAGTATGCAATCAGTTATAATAGCATCACCAGTAGCAACACAATCGGGTTATGGACATCATGCTCGAGAAGTAATTGCAAATTTTATAGAACAACGTGGTAAAGAATGGGATATTAAACTTTTATCGTTGCCGTGGGGTCACACTCCATTTACATATCCAATACCACAAGATTGGAATCAAAGAATAATTCCATTGCCATTAACATATCAACCAGATATTTGGGTTCAAATTACCGTACCTAATGAATTTCAAGCTGTTGGAAAGTATAATATTGGAATTACGGCAGGCACCGAAGGTGATGTATGTCCAGAAAAATGGATTGACAATTTAAATTCAATGCAATTAATTATTGTTCCAAGTGAATTTACTAAAACGGTATTTGAAAACACTGCAAAACAATTTAATAAAAATATTACTACTCAAATAGAAGTAATTCCTGAATATTTTGATGAATCCATTTATAATAATAAAGTTTTTGGAGAATTAGAAATTTTAGATCAGATTACAGAACCATTTGCATTTTTATCAGTAGGTCATTGGTTGCAAGGACAGATTGGAGAAGATCGTAAAAATATCAGCGGATTGATTCATTGTTTTTTTACTACATACAAAAATCAAAAAGATGCCCCGGCACTTATATTAAAATCAAGCGGCGCAACATATTCAGTTATGGATCGAATGGAGATTGAAAATAAAATCGAACAGATTCGAGATATGTTTCCAAATACAAAATTACCAAATATATATTTGTTACATGGCGATTTAGCAGATGAAGAAATGAATTTACTTTACAATCACTCAAAAGTAAAAGCCATGGTATCATTTACTAAAGCCGAAGGATTTGGTCGTCCATTATTGGAATTTTCAACAACCGGGAAACCAATAATTGCACCGCATTATTCTGGACAAGCAGATTTCTTAAAGAAAGATTTTATTTGTTCGTTACCGGGCGGATTAACTGAAATTCATCCATCTGCACAAAATGATTTTTTACCTAAGGGGGCAAAATGGTTTACTCCGGATTATGGATATGCTAGCAAAATGCTAAAAGAGGTACAAAAAAATTATAAGAAATGGCAAGAATTAGCTAAACGGCAACGTTATTTTGTAAATTCAACATTTACTAAAACTGCAGTAGCAGCTGTATATAAAAAGGTATTTAATATCATCGATGGTGCGATATCTTCAATACCAAAACAAGTACAATTGAATTTGCCGTCTTTGACAAAAAAACAAGATGCCCCAAAAATAACATTGCCAAAACTAAAAAAAGTTGAAGCATGAAAATAAGTTATGCAGTTACTGTTTGTAATGAATTTATAGAAATACAACGACTCATTAAATTTCTATTAGAAAATAAACGAGTACATGATGAAATTGTTGTTTTATATGATGCAAAAAATGGCGATGTTGAAGTTGAATCATTTTTAAGAGCCAATTCCATTAATGGAGAATTTGCATGGCATAAAGCAGAATTTCAAGGACATTTCGCAGATTGGAAAAACAAATTAACTAGTTATTGTAATGGTCATTTTATTTTTCAAATTGATGCGGATGAAATACCTCATATCAATCTAATGCAAAACTTGCCGGCATTATTAGAAGAAAATCCAAACGCTGATATGATTAGAGTTCCAAGAGTAAATACAGTAGAAGGCTTGACTCAAGAACATATTACAAAATGGGGATGGAACGTAAATGAAAAGGGTTGGGTTAATTGGGCAGATTGGCAACAGCGTATTTATAAAAATACTCCAGAAGTTAAATGGATAAATAAAGTTCATGAAGTATTAGATGGATATAAAATACACGGAATGCTTCCTGCAGAAGAAGAATGGGCATTATATCATCCAAAAATGCTCGATCGACAAATCAAACAAAATGCCTACTATGATACATTATGAATAAAATAGCAATTATAATAGGCGGATGGTATTTTCCAAAACATTTGTATGATAATGTAATACAGTTAGTAGCACCAACAGATTACACATTAGAATTCTTTGTAATGTCTCATAGGAATCCAGCAACAACGGATATATCAAAAGAAATGTTAATGCGAACCGAATCCAATAATGTATTTGATCATACATTATATTCAGATATTGCTTCATATGAACATTTAACCAACTTGGGTTACAAAGTACATGAATGTGCAAATGCTATTGGTGATTATTATTTTTTTAATCAATGGGCGGAACTATATGATTATAAACAGTATGATTATGTTGTTTTTATGCACGATGATAATTTTATTTTACCAAACTTTAAAAATTTATTGATTGATTTATTTGAAAATCAACTTAATTTATATAAATTTAATAAAAGTTGGGTTTCAACTACAAAGTTTGATAATTTTGATTATATTGCAAATTCACCAGTAGGAAATAGAAAAACGGCGCGAGGTTCGTTTAGTATCTGGTCAAAAAATTTATTACAATCTATGAACGGCATATTTCCAATGAATAATGTTAAATTAGATAGAACAAATTTAAATGATACCCCATATGGACATGATCAATTGGCCGATTGGAATATGGTCGGTCGAAATTTTCAAGATCATGTAGAAACCAATGGATTTATGCAATCTACTTATAGATTATCTAATGTATATCGGATTAGTAAATATCTGATCGAAGCCGAACGAGGATTAATTGGTCACGTAAAAGTAAATGCACATGGGTTTGTGCAAGAATTGAAAAAAGTTATAATATGAGAAACATTTTATTTTTTACATCACTTAAAGCAAATGATCCTAATTTGGATGCATATAAAGAATGGTCTTTGCTATCATGGCAATATTATGCAAAAAAATATGATTTAGATGTTTTTATTTTAGATCAACCATTATGTGATACTGAAATAATGCGACCAACCTGGCAACGTTGGTATGTATATGATTTGTTAGAAGCCAATGGATATGATAATGTTGGTCAAGTAGCATTGATTGATATTGATACTATGGTTCGATGGGATGCTCCAAATATATTTGAAGTAGCTGGCGATAATTATGCCGGTGTTATTGATGACTTAAGTATTGAATGGATTTGGAATAGTATACACGGTTATAAGAAATTTTTTCCAGATGTACAATTAGATTGGTTTAACTATATCAATAATGGCATATTAGTATTACCAAAAAATGGTAAAGAATTTTGTGATAAAGTTAAACAATTCTATGATGAAAATCAGGATGAATTGCGTAATTTACAACATCATACTTTAAAGAAAGGAACAGATCAAACTCCAATTAATTATTTAGCTCGGCAACATTTTAAAGATATTAAACTATTGCCTAAAACATTTAATATGACACATATGTATAAAACAGAAGCATTTGTTGATTGGATTTTTGTAAAATGTAGTTACATATGGCATTTTAATGGTATTCCTAGAGAACAACGAAATAACTACATGCAATCTACATGGGAACATATAAAAAATAATTACGTATGATATTAAATAATATACCAGATAAGACTCAGTATAAGGATACGACGTCTCATAAATTTAAACAAGATGTTATTGATTTTTTTACGGATAAAAAATTAAAAACATGTATTGAATTAGGAACTAACCATGGTTGGACTACTAGAATATTAAGTGATTTATTTGAGCACGTATATACTATTGATCACAAACAAAGCAATACTGATTTAGCTAAAGTAAATAACGCAGATAAAACTAATATAACATTTATTACTGGCGATGCATATAATTCGGCAACATATCAAGGATTGCCCAAAATTGATGTAGCATTCATTGACTGTATTCATACATACGATGCAGTAATTGCAGATATAAATTCATGCATCTCATTAATGGATACAGACTGTGGTATGTATTTTATTTTCGATGATCACGGACATCCGCAAGCTATTGGAGTAAAACAAGCTATCGATAGAGCAATCATGGAAGGATTGGTTGTTGAATGTTATATTGGACATGATACTGGCTATCAATATAATGATACTAGCATTTTAATTGATAAAGAAGGCGTAATATTAAGTTATGGCAAAAACTAAATTTGCAATTGGATGTTTGATACAATGGTATGAAGCTGATATAGTAGATGAATATTTATCAACATTACGAACTGCGATTGATTTATATGATGAAGATGTTTTAGTTGACATCATGGTTTCGACTAACGAAGATTTAGAAAAATGTGTTTCTGCAGAAGAAATGGATTATTGTTTGCGAACAATAACATATGCGGCATCAAAAAACAAATTTAAATTCAATATTACATCAGATTTAATAACAATTGCAGATTATCGCAGAACATTCAATGAAATTTATTGTGACAAATCAGATGTATTGATTTGGGGCGAAACGGATATGTTAGTTCCAATGCAAATGTTTGATGCATTAGATAATTTACATCAAAATGTAACTACGCCTAAATATATTGCAACATTTGGTATTTGTAAAATGTGGGATGATTCATGGAAAGAATTAGAACATATTAAATTTACAGATAAACCTTTTATTGAAAATGATTATGATAACTGGTGGTCATTGAAATATACAATGAATGCTAATGAAATGAATGAAATTAATTCTGATGTATCTGAATTAGATGTTCGTATAATACAAAAACATAAATTCAATGGATGTGGATTAGTTATATCATCCGAAGTTATTAAATCGGGCGTTAACATTCCTAGGTCTGTATTCTTTGTGCACGAAGATACTGCGTTCATGTTAATGATACAACGAGTATTAGGTAACATACCACAATATCATTTTAAAAATATATTAGTTGTGCATAACAGAAATCATCCTAACAAACGAAATTACATACAAGGCGAAATGGGTGATACTTTAAATAAAAAACGAAGAAGCAATGATTGGTATGTAAAAGCAAATTCATTTTCGGAACAAAATTGTTACAACATATTCAATCCAAATTATAAATCATTTACTTGGACGGACGTATGGAAATAGCATTTTTTACCGAAATGGGGTTCAATGGAAAAATTCCTAGAACTCATGAAAATATGAGAACAGAATTTGCATGGATGGTTGCTTTAAATGCAGATCATTACAATATAAAACAAACGCCAGCAAAAACATATGATTTAGGTATCGTTATTATTCCTAAAAAAGATCCCAATTTCAATATCGATGATTTAAAAGTAAATTGCAAGAAAGTTGCAGTAATGCAAGAAGGTCCAAATTGGTACTGGCAAGATTATTCATTAGAAATGCAAGTATGGTATTTTAATACATTGGCATCAGCTGATATTATTTTTACACACAATGATGCAGATCGTAAATATTATAAAGGATTGATAGATCATCCAGATGTTAGAGTGATGCCATCATTGATGATTGAAACTGCTATAGGTGAATTAAAACAAGAAACGCGCAATGATGTTATTATTGGTGGAAATTTTGTATCCTGGTATGGCGGATTTGATTCCATGGCAATTGCTAAAGAATTAAATGATACGGTATATGCACCAAGTATGGGTAGAAAACAACCATTAGAAGAACAATTGATAACGCATCTACCATATATGAATTGGAAAGAGTGGATGCATACGCTTAATAAGTTTAAATATGGCGTACATTTGATGCGTACCCATGCAGCAGGCACATTTGCATTAAATTGTGCATATTTAGGAATTCCGTGTATTGGTTATAAAGGATTAGACAGTCAAATGATTTGTCATCCAGATTTAACCGTAGAAATTGGAGATTTAACGTCTGCAAGAAATATAGCAAAAAATCTTAGGAATGATGAAGAATTTTACTTATATTATAGTAATAAATGTAAAGAACTTTATCAAGAATATTATACAGAAGAAAAATTCAAGGAAAACTTTTATGCAAATTCCATTATTTAAAGTATTTATGTCAAGCAATGCAGCTGACAGTATTGCTAAAGTATTAAACAGCGGTTTTATAGGACAAGGACCTAAAGTTGAAGAATTAGAAAACGATTTATCAAAATATTTTGGGCAGTTTAATAACAATGTATTAACATTTAATTCTGCAACATCGGCAGAGCATTTAGCATATCATTTATTAAAATTACCATATACATATCAAATACAAAATGAATTTGGAGCTTCAATTATTAATTGGCCTGGATTGCAACAAGGCGATGAAGTTTTAACAACTGCGTTAACGTGCACTGCAACCAATTGGCCAATATTGGCAAATGGATTAAAATTGCGATGGGTAGATGTTGATCCAACTACAATGAATATTTGTTTGAAAGATTTAGAATCCAAACTAAACGAAAAAACAAAAATTGTTACTGTTGTGCATTGGGGTGGGTATCCTGTTGATTTAGTTGAATTGAAAAATATTCAAGCAAGATATCGACAAACGTACGGATTTGAATTCATGATCATTGATGATGCAGCACATTCATTTGGATCTAAATTGGATGGTCAATTAATTGGAACATATGATACAATCACTACATTTTCTTTACAAGCAATCAAACATATTACTTCAGTAGATGGTGGATTTTGGATAACACCATATAAAGAATTAAATGAACGTGCAAGATTGACTCGTTGGTATGGTATTGATAGAGAAGGCCCAAGAACAGATTTTAGATGCGAAGCTGATATACCAGAATGGGGCTTTAAATTTCATATGAATGATGTTTGTGCTACTGTTGGAATCGAAAATTTAAAACATGCTAATACCATAATTGGAACACATAAAGCAAATGGTCAATATTATAATGCTGCTTTACAAAATACAAATGGTGTCACGTTATTAGAAAATGATTCTAGAAAAGATTCTGCATATTGGTTATATACTATGCGCGTTGAACGTAGAGATGATTTTATGCGTTACATGTTAGAAAATGGTATTGTAACATCTAGGGTACATGAACGAAATGATAAACATACATGCACTGCAGAATTTAGAGAGGAATTACCTAATGTAGATTTAGTAACCAATGATATGATATCAATTCCAGTAGGTTGGTGGGTTACTAATGAAAATAGAGAATTTATTGTAGATACTATTAAGCGAGGTTGGTAATGGAATTGCAACAAGGCAACATCACGCTAAGAAACATGCGGTATGATGATTTATCTCAAGTAAAATACATTAGAGATGAATCATTAGAATTTTTAGATACGCAAGTTTCATTTTCTTTAGAAGAAACACAAAATTGGTTTAATACGCAAAATCCTGAGTGGTATGTGATTGAAATTCGTGATAGAGTAGCAGGTTATATACGAACATCAAATCATGATCACGTAAATAAAAATTTATATATAGGATTAGATTTACATCCTAATTTTCGTGGACACGGATATGCATTTCAATCATATCAAATGTTTATGGAATGGTTAAAGATGTCGGGGTTTCTATCTGTATTTTTAAAAGTGCAAATTAGTAATTTTGTTGCATATAACTTGTATAGAAAGTTAGGATTTATGCCAATTGGTATTATTCCTAATGCAGTTATTAAAAATAATAAACAAGTTGATAGCGTAATAATGTACAAGGCGTTATGAATTTAAAATCATCAGTAACAGAAGTAACAGGACGATATGTAACACAAATAATACATTTCGTTGGTGGAGAAAAAAGAACATTTCATAATATTGATTCTGAAACAATTCGACAAGGCCAGTTTACTAAATTTAAACAAAAAGACGGTACATTGATCATGATCAATGATAAGAATGTTTTATGTATTGAAGTATTTAAGGAACATTAACAATGAAATATTATAATTTATTTCCAAGACATAAATATCCATGGTTAGCTACACTATATGCGATAGTTCTTACGGCAAAACCTAAAACTATTATAGAATATGGTACAGAAAATGGAGGAACTGCTATAGTTATGGCATTAGCACTCAAGGAATTATATGAATCCGAAGGACATGTTGGCAAAGTGTTTACGTATGATACATATGAAATGCAATCTAAAGGCGAAATTGGATCAAATCCTAATTATGCAGTTACATTGAATAATATAAAACAATGGCAATTACAAGATTTTATCGTCGCAGAATATGGAGATTTTTTTGAATTTTGCAGTTTGAAAAATAAACAATTTGATATGTTGTATTTTGATATTGACAATGATGGCGATAAATTATTAGAAATGTATGATGGGTGTAAATCTAATATTGAGTCTGGTTCAATTGTTATGTTTGAAGGCGGTTCTAAAACTAGAGATAATGTCCCATGGATGATTGAAAAAAATAAAACTAAAATGACGGATGTTAATGTTCCTTATAAATTATTAACGCCTGATCAGAAATATAGTTGTAGTATATTATACAACGAAAATATATACGACTTAACATTATGAGAATACAGTTTATAGTAGTAGGTTGGCATTTCGATAATTTTCCAGAATTGATCGAAGGGCTTAAACAATTAAATGAATCAAATGATATGATTGATGTATTTTGGACTTGTCATAAAGAACCATCAGACTTAGTTAAGCAACATTTTGCATACAAAGTTTTTGCAAATGAAGGATTAGAAGACGGAGCATACCAACAAGCATTAGATTATTTAAATTTAGATGATGAAACCATATTGTTTTTAATTCACGATGATTTGGTCATTAAAGATTGGAACTTTATCAATCTATGTTTGCAATATTTAGAACAAGGTATTGCATTTGTTGGCAACGGAATGAATTATGCTGCAGTCTTTGATCCAAATGAAATAGTGCGAGGAAAGGTTGCGTTAGAATGGGTAAAACCAGAATCTAAATATTTATTTAAAAGCAAAGATCAAGTATTAACGCTTCGAGAAAGTTTTATTTGTACAACAAGAAAATATCTCAAACAAATACATGATTTTGAAGTAATATGGGAAGAACCAGTACCAGATGAAAATGGAAAATTTCATATAGGGGGTATTGGCAATTTGCAACAAACAATGTTAGGTTATAAAATTACAAAAGTATTTGGGCCTTCAAAAATTGCGTATTTGTCTAACACATATCAAGACAGCAATTTTTTATATGAATGTGCTCGAGGCAAAATGGATTAGTTATGAATGTATTAGTTACAGGCGGAGCTGGATTTGTTGGAACCAATTTAATCAAACAATTATTGAAACTAGGACATCATGTAGTATCATATGATAATTACAATACTGGACTACGTAGCAATCATGTTGATGGTGCAACATATGTTGATGTTGATATAAGAACATTGGGCGATAAATCAACACATTATCTAAATAAATTTGATATCATATTTCATTTAGCAGCAATTGCGAGAATACAACCATCATTTGAACAGCCACAAGAATATTTTGATACTAATGCAACAGCTACAATGAAATTAGCTAAGATTTGTGCAGATTCAAATATTCCTTTGATATACGCTGGATCTAGTTCACATCATTCTGGCAAATTTAAGAATCCATATACATTTAGCAAAGACATAGGTGAGGAAATTATCAAATTGTTTCAAATGCATTATGGGTTACAAGCATCCATTGCTAGATTCTATAATGTATATGGACCGCATCATTTAAAGCAAGGCGGCTATTGTACATTGTTAGGAGCATGGGAGAACTGCTTAGAAAATGACAAACAAATTGTAATTTACGGCGATGGATCCAAACGTAGAGATTTTACTCACGTTGATGACATTGTAGATGCATTACTTAAAATTTGGCAACAACGTGCTTGGGGATATGAATTTGAATTAGGCCGAAGCAAGAATTATTCAGTTAATGATATTGCTGCAATGTATGGAATAACATCTATTAGATATATGGATGATAAACCAGGTGAAGCACAAGAAACATTGTGTACTGATATGACAGCTCATCAAGTATTAGGTTGGGAGCCTATGTTAAACATAGAAGATTACATAAAAGATTATTTATGCAAAAAATAACATTTGTACTTCCTAGTAGAAACAATTTAGAGTTTCTTAAATTGGCATATCAATCAATTCGCAATTTACAAACAACTCATGAAGTTTTAATTTTAGACGATGCAAGCGAAGATGGTACATCAGAATGGATTGTATCATTGCAAGATCCAGATGTCATTCATTATCATAATCCAGGGCCGAAACGTATTGGTATAGTAGGAATGTTTGACAAAGGAATTGAGATGGCACGAACAGATATTATATTTGCATTTCATGCAGATATGGTAGCTGCTCCTAATTTAGATGTTAACATATTAAAACATTTAAAGCCTGGCATCGTGGTGAGTGCTACGAGAGTTGAACCACCGCTTCATCCTGCAGGACCAGAGAAGATTACAGTAGATTTTGGTGTTGAAGCTGATCAATTTGATTTTGATAAATGGAATTCAAATAGTGTTAAGTTAATGCAAGATAAAACAACGCCTGGCATATTTGCACCATGGTGCATGTATAAAACAGATTACTTAGCTGTTGGAGGACATGATCCGTTATTTGCACCACAATCAAAAGAAGATTCAGATTTATTTAATCGCTTTGTTTTAAACGGTTATAGAACATTACAATCGTGGGATGGATTAGTATATCATTTTACGAGTAGGGGCAGCAGATTTAATAAATACGCAGGCGGCGGTGCTGGAAAAGATAGTCCGGAGTGGCAATATACTACAAATAAAAATGCAAGAAACTTTATACGAAAATGGGGACATTTTGTTAAACATGATGTATTAATGCAACCCGTTATTCCTAGCAAGTATGGAATTGCATTTCGAGTAGAAAATTGTACGCAGCAACTTCTGGAAACATTAGAACCATGGTGCGATAGAATATATTCAGATGCAGAATGGTTAAAATATATTACGTTGGAACAGTCAAATACAATTATAGATTTGCGACAACGTTGTCATTCGTTAACTGATACAGATCGTTATGATTATGATGATATCATTGTAGAGATTAATGGTAATCGTTTAACACAGCAAGATTTTGTATATATTCAACAGCTGCCAGAAATATTAGATGCATCAGATTTATTAAATGAATTTGCACAGCCTGGAGAACAATTTGAATTAGGTAATCTTAAAATTACAATAATGAATGTACAAACATATGAAAAGGATTTAATAGTATGCAAAAAATAGGAATAGTTGGATTAGGATTTGTTGGCAACGCAGTTCGACAAGGTTTAAAGAATCATTTTAATGTCAGATGTTTTGATGTCGACCCTGCAAAAGATAGCAATGAAATGTCGTTATATACATTAATCGAAAATGTCAACGAAACGTTTTTATGTGTACCTACTCCAATGTATGAAACGGGAGAATGTGATTTATCATATATTTTAAAAGCATTAGGTGATATCAATCATATTGTTACGGCCTTAAACAAAAAAGATTTTATTGTTATTATAAAATCAACAATACCGCCAGGAACAACAATGCGATTAAACGAAATGTATGCAAATATACACATTGCATTTAATCCAGAGTTCTTAACAGAAGCCAATGCAGTAGATGATTATAAAAATCAAAATCGCATTGTGATAGGTGCTGCTAGACCGTATTCAACGCGAGTTAAACGTATTTTTGAAAAAGCATTTCCAAAGATACCAATTATCAAAACAAACTCAACTATAGCAGAGACAATCAAATATATTACAAATATATTTTTAGCAACTAAGGTTGCATTTGCAAATGAAATGTATCAGATGTGTGAAGCATTGGACATTGATTATGACAAAGTAATTGAATATGCTCGATATGATGAACGATTAGGTAATACACATTGGTCCGTTCCTGGTCCAGACGGTGATTTTGGATATGGCGGACATTGTTTTCCTAAAGATATTGCAGCATTGCAAACATTAATGAAATCACTCAACGTTGATTCAACAATTATTGATTCCGTTATTAAAAAGAATAATTTAGTACGTACGGATAGAGATTGGGAACGACAAATAGGTCGAGCTATATCAAAAAATGACTAACTGCTACCAGGTATTTCAAACTAACATATATTTATCTATGAAACAAATGTTATCAAAACTAAGGAATACATTGAGTAAAAGCAAAAACTTTTTTCAACGAATGTTATCAGATGCTCGATCAGGCGATGTATCGTCTAAACGCGTTATCGGATTTGTTGGATTTTTGTCTTTGCTAGTTATAATGTTTATCAACGCTCTTTATTCAAAATCTATTGCACCAGTAGAATACTTAGTCGATGCTATAGAATATATTGTTATTGCTGCCATGTTTGGAACTGTAGTAGATAAGTTTTCAAACCATTCAAAAAAACAAGATGATGAACCAACTGTATGAAAAAGGTATGAGTAGAATGAAAACAGGATTATTGATGTCAGTAGCAACAACAGTATCATTTCTTTGTACGTATTTATTAAACCTAACAATGGATAATGCTGAACAATATTTAGCAATCGTTGTTACGGTGGCATTGGATGGTATATTTGGGATGATAGCCGGAGCACGCCGAGAAGGATTTAAAACATTTAAAGCTCTTAAAATTTTAAGAACGGGTGTAGTTTGGATCATGTTCTTAACAACATTATTAATCATCGAAAAAGGATTCCCGGGAACAAGTTGGTTAAGTGAAACAATATTGTTGCCATTCATATTCTTCCAAATCATTAGTGCTTTGAAAAATGCATCGATGGCAGGATTCATTGAAGGCAAATTATTAACAGAGATATTAGATAAAATTGATTTACATAAAGGCGCGCGCCAAAAGGATTAAGTTATGAGTTTAGACACATCAAAAATTAAACAGGTTCCTATGAAGGAATCGCAATATATCAAAGAAGTAACAGAAAAGAAACAAATCGTCCTTCATCATACAGCTGGTAATTCGTCAGGTGTTGGCACAATTAAAATGTGGGATGCAGACGATAGAGGTCGAATTGCTACTTGCGTAACTATTTCAGGCAAAGGTCAATCAAAAGACACATATGATGGGGAAATTTGTCAAGCATTTTCATCTAAGTATTGGGGCTATCATTTAGGACTTAAACGAGACATTTTTAAAGCTAAAGGCGTTCCTTATAAATCTTTAGACCCACATGCAATTGGAATTGAAATTTGTAGTTGGGGGCCATTAGATAAAGTTAATGGAAAGTTTTATAACTATGTAGATAGAGAAGTTCCTGCAGATCAAGTAACAGAACTAGCAACGCCATATAAAGGATATAAGTATTATCATCGTTATACAGATGCACAAATTGAATCAGTAAAACAATTGTTAACGTATTGGAAAAATCTTTACGGCATTGACATAACATACCGAGAAGAAGATATGTGGACGATATCAACACGAGCCTTGAAAGGAGAGGGAGGTGTTTTTACGCACAACTCATATCGAAAGGATAAATCAGACATTCATCCTTGTCCTCGTATGATTGCAATGCTAAAATCTTTATAAATGAATTACAAACATATTGCATTGTCCATAACTATATTCTTTTTAGGACAATTTGTAGTTTGGACACAAGTAAATGGTCCATTACTTTGGCAATGGGCAAGAACATATAAAATTGCTTTGATGTTATTAGGTGTACCGATAACATGGGCATTTATGGAAGCAACTCGTTATGCAGTTTCTGGATTTGGAGGACAATTCTGGCCTGGCCGATTCACATCATTCATTGCTGGCATTTTTGTGTTTACGTTTATGACTTACATGTTTAAAGGCGAAGCTGTTAATTTGAAAACAGCTGTATCATTATTATTAGCATTGTCCTTACTTCTTGTTCAGCTCTTTTGGAAGTAATGATATTTATATAAAATGCTTAACGAATACCAAACACAACAAGAACTTAATCCTAAGTTATGGACAGGCGATCGTCTGCCTAAAAAGTTATGTGCTGGATTTTTAAAAATTGCTTCGGCATTTTATGATTTTCTAGAAGTTGATGCTCCAGTAATTGATATTATTATGATTGGTAGTAATGCTAATTACAATTGGACAGAACATAGTGATATTGATTTGCATGTTGTTATCAATTATTTAAAGGTTGGTGATAACTTATATTTAGTAGAAAAATATCTTCAAGCTAAAAAAAGTATTTGGAATTCAAAATACCCATTAACATATAAGGGTATGAATATTGAATTGTATGCTCAAGATTCAAATGAAAATCTGCACGGTTCAGTTGGCATATATTCATTAACACAAAACAAATGGTTACGTAAACCAAATGCGGATACGGTTTCAATCGATGATGATTTAATTCGTCAAAAGGCCGAACCATATGAATATGAAATAAACAAAATTGAAGAAACTGATCCGGATGCTATAGAAAAAATAGAACGTATATTAGTTAAACTACGAAATCTTCGGCAAGCTGGATTAGATGCAGCGGGTGAGTATTCAATTGAAAACTTAGCATTTAAACATCTTCGTAATAACGGAATGATTGATAAACTCAAAGAGATGTTGCAACGATTGAATATGGGGCAACTTATAATATATGAAAATGTTATAGAATCTTTAGCACAACATGTTAATGGTAAACGTAAACTTACTGAGTCTGATTGGAATGATATAATGCACCAAACCAAAGGTGTTGCCCATCCAAATGGTCAATGGGATTTCCCAGGTAAATGTACAATGATACCTAGCAATAAGATAACAATGCGCAATGTAGCATATAAAGTTTTAGGAATTGATGATACGGGTCATATGCAAATGATGTATCCTGAGCAAGACTATTCATATCCTGGTACAAAGGTTTTTGAAATTCCTCATACAGGTCAATGGCAAACTTTCATGTTACAATTATTAAATAAAATACAGAATGGGAGCAGATATGCAAAGTAGAGGTTTAGGTGATGATATTAAACGCATTACAAGTGCAACTCGTTTAGATAAATTGGCAGAACATATTGCTAAACTTTTAGATGAAGATTGTGGATGTGATGGACGTCAAGAATGGCTTAATGAAAAGACTAAAGATTGGTCAATATATAAAAAAAGAAATAAGGGCATAAATGGGGACAATAAGTAGAACCGGAATTACCGGAGGCGGGACAATACAATCTACGCACGTAACAAACATTATTGATGCATTAGATGGTACTAGCACAACTACAACCGTTATTGCTACTGGTTCGTTTAGTGGATCGTTAGTTGGTGCATTAACTGGAACAGCATCATTTGCTACAACGGCACTAAGTGCATCTTATGCAGCAAATGTACCAGTAACGGCAAGTTATGCCTTATCAGCATTAAGTTCATCATACGCTGTAACAGCATCATTTGCTCTTAATGCAGGCGGAGGTTCGGGAGTAGGTTTTCCGTTTACAGGTTCGGCTCAAGTAACAGGGTCGATGGGTATCACCGGATCACTTAACGTAACTGCAGGTGTAACAGCATCATTACAAGGTACAGCTTCGTTTGCAGTTTCATCATCTAGAGCAATTTCTTCTTCGTTTGCAGATACTGCAGATCAATTATTGGTACAACGTACTACCACCGAAGCTTCATTTTATCCAGTAATTGCAGACTCAGCAAATGCTCAACCAACTGCAGAACGATTAAAAACTACGAGTAATATTACAATTAATCCTGGTACTGATACGATAGCTGGTGCAAATTTTTCTGGATCAGTTAATATAACGGGCTCAATGGGTGCAACTAAATTTAGTCTCATAGACTTACGCATACTAGGAGAAACTTCTGCCGGCGGACAATTAGCATTGCCAATACAACAAACAGGTGGTACGCCATTAGCTGGTAGTATTTATTGGAATGATTCTACGAATACATTATATATCTACAGTGCAACTAATGCAGCATGGTATAACATTGCATTGAATCCATAAAACATTATATTTATATAAAAAAGGAATATATGAAAAAGTTAACACGAGAACAATTACTTGGAATTCTTCGACACACCTTAACATTTGTAGGTGGTATCTTGATTGCTAAAGGACTTATTGATGAAACTACAGTGACAGAAATCATTGGAAGTGTTGTTACATTAACCGGAACTATTTGGTCGGTATTAGCAAAGGCTTAATATGAAACGATTGAACGAATGTAGTTGCGGATGCGGAGCAGCAAAAGGCGGATGCAATGACAATGATGCAAACTACATGTTTTTTGGTAATTTAAAAACAATTAAAAAATATGTAGATGCTATGTTGCAAATGGATCCGCGTCAAGTTCAAGACATACTAACTAATGGGCATGACTGGGCTGCAGATCATATTGCTACTTCAAAAGATGATATTCAGGAAGTAGGTGATTTCTTAATGAATACAATGCATCATGAAGATCATGAAATGCCAGGCTTTGCAGGAAATACCGCACAACCACAATTCGTTCCGGTTGGATTTAAAGATCAACTCAAACAAATGATGCCAGAGCGCATTGAAAAAACGGAAGCAGGATATTTTGCTACTACTAAATCAGGACGCAGATTATCTAAACAACCAAAATCGAAACGTGCGGCACTTAAACAACTTGCTGCGGTAGAGATTTCAAAACATCGAAAATAATGGAAAAGCTAAAGCATTTATTGATTGAAGCAAAAACGGGTTGCCCCATTGCAACACAGGACATCGATGTGAATCTTAAGAATCGACAAACTGCAATTGATAAATACTATTATGGTCCAGCTAATCCAGATAAACCAGAATCATATTGGAAAGATGCTGCAAAGCGTTGGGACATTTCAGAAGCCACTGCTAAAACAATGCAATGTGCAAATTGTGCTGCATTTGATGTTTCAGATAAAATGTGGAAGTGTATGCAAAAGGGCATTGAAGGCAATGAAAAAAATATCGATGCCATGGCAACAGTCGAAAAAGCTGATTTAGGTTATTGCAATTTTCTTCATTTCAAATGTGCCGGTACCAGAAGTTGTACGGCTTGGGTAACTGGTGGAGCTCTAGATGATAAGGATCTAACACGATGATGAAACTAAAAAACATATTAAATGAAGAGAATATTGTTGATCCAAAAGAATTAGCAAAACCATTTTTCAAAGAATTTGCAAAACAAATGAAAACATCTCCTAAGTTTTCATATTTAGGATTAAAACGCAAAGAACATGTATTTAGTGCACCTATAGAAGATTTAGGTACATTGAAATTGATATTTTCAAAAGCAGAATTTGTTGCTAAAGTTTGTGATACGTATGCATACTTTGGTATTGTATATTTGCTTAATGGATTAGAACAATTTGATGCAACGGTTTGCTTGATAAAAAAATCAAAGAATTCATTTGAAACTAAATTGTTTGATGATGCTGACTCTGAGTTTAACAATTCAAAAACAAATTTTGCTAACATAATAAAAAACATGATGTAATGTTAAGTTATAACATATCAAAACCCGTATACTCTGATATTCAAATTTCTAAACCATTGCCCGATGACGTTGCCGAACATGTATTATTAAATTATACGTGTCATGTAGATCATGAAGGATTTGATTTAAACGAAATAGAACAAGCATATTACGCACATAATAACATCTCATTAGAACATGATACAACATGGTATAAAGACGGCGATGCAGCAAAGGGCGCTCATGCTATCATTCAGCCATGGCTTACTCAACATGAACAATCTGCATTGATTCTTGATCATAGTCAATTTGTTTTTAGATATCCATTGTCGGGAGAAGCTGCAGATCAAGTACGTCGATATGCAAAACAACGTCCCGAACTTCTTCGCATTTTAAGTACCAGTTTCAAATGCGGATTAGATTTATGTATTGATTACATAGATGATGATCGAGTTACTCCCGTAGTACACATTGAATGGGATTATGCTAATGTATCAGATCTGTTAGTTGATGTTAGTTATGTAGAAACTGTATTAGAATATACAGGTTGGAATGAAATAATATCTGTTATCAAACGATTCAACAGATTATCAAAACATTCATTAGATGCATTTCAACAAGCTGATTTTAGATCTATGTTATTGTTTGGATGCAAATCATATAAATTGATTCCTACATTGTGATATTTATTAATATGAAACTATTAAATTTACTGTTTGAATCAAAAGAAGAGAAAAAAGATACTTTTGAAACATTTGCCGATACTCGAGAAGCTGGGGCAGAGAAAATTGCAACTACGGCTCATAAGAAAGGCGGATTGGCTTTATTAACATGGCATCATTTCAAAGTTAAATTGCCTTATTATAAACGAGCTGCAAACGGAAAATTTGATTTAGAAAAAGCTAAACGTGAATTTGCTGCTACATATAAAAAGATTTCTACTTCAATGTCTCAAATTGAATTTCAACGAGAAGTTGGTCGATTAGAAGTATTAGGCGAATTGATTATCCGAGAGGAACGTGGACGATGATACGTTTAGTTGATTTGTTATCAGAAGATCTTCGCCGATGGGTAAAGGAAAAGTGGACAGATCAACATGGCCGCCCATGTGGCAATGACAAAACCAAAGGCGTTAAAAAATGTCGTCCGTCGCGACGAGTTTCCAAAGACACTCCTAAAACATGGAGTTCGTTCGACAAAAAAGAAAAGACATCTTTAGTCGCACAGAAGCGAAAAGTAGGAATGGGTAAACGTACGCCTAAGGCTGAAGGTATAATTGATGAAAAAAAGAAACCAAAACGAGATGCATGTTACTACAAAGTAAAAGCACGATATACTCGCAATGGAGGAACATGGCCATCGGCCTATGGATCATTAGCATTGTCAGCTTGTAGAAAGAAGGGTGCAAAAAATTGGGGTAAAAAATCATGATACGATTAAAATCATTGCTTGTTGAATTTGACAACAATGTAGTAATATATGACAAAACTAGTTTAACATCTGTATTAGATGAAACCGGCTATGCAAGAACATCTGCAGAATACATTTTAGCAAAAATAATAGGAACAAAAGAAGGTTGGGTAGCAAATGCAAATGCAGGAAAAGGTTCTAGATCATATCGAAATAACAATCCAGGTAATTTAATGTATCAAGATAGTTTTAAAACAATTGATCGGAAAGTTGTTCAAGAAACTAATGGCAAATTTGCTAAATTTTCTTCGCCAGTATTAGGGGCAAAGGCACTAATTGTTATGAAAATAAAAAAATGGGCAGCTGGTGGGATGCCAAGTACTAGTACAAATTTAAACATGAAACCTAAATACGTGAAAGGTGAAAAACCGACTATAAAACAATTCATGTATACATATGCTCCCCCAAGCGAAAATAATACTGAAAACTATATTAAAACTGTTATAGATGGCGTAAAATCAACATATCCTAAAGTATCAAGTTCAACTAAAGTATATGACATTTTAACTGCATAATTTGGATACAAACATATTATTTATTATATTAAGTTATGAATCAAAATTTTATAGAACAATTATTTATAGATTCAATTAACGTGATGTCGACAGGCGAATGGGAATGGCCCGATGCTTGGGATAAACAACGTCGATTACATTTTTTAAACGAATCACTTCGTTATGCTACGGAACGAGAATTATATGAACAATGTGCAATTATACGAGATGTCAAAGAAAGCATTGAAGAAATCTAAACGAGGCAAATACCGAGTTATATTGCATAATGATAATCACAATACGTTTGAACATGTAATTGATTGTTTAATTGATGCATGCGGACACAATGAATTTCAAGCACACCAATGTGCAATAATTGTACATAATGCAGGCCGATGTGCAGTATTTGTTGATTCTCACGACGCATGCGAATCTGTATATGAATACTTAATTAAATCCAAGTTAAAAGTAACAATTGAAAAATATGATACGAAAAATTTATAATAGCATTCTTCGAATTCGTATTGCAATTCTTCATGCAACATATCATCGCAATATGCGACAAATGGAAATTGCTAGGAAAGATTTAGATGTTGTAAAATTTAAGAAACATGCATATCGAGCAGAGGATGCTTGGCGCAAATTAGTTATATTATCAGAAAAACAAAAACATAATGGGTAGAAAATCAGCACACACCGGTATGTCCCCGAAAGATCGATCTGCAATGATCATGGACAAATTTATTTCAAAAAACATTAAACGAGAACAAGGTATGCCGTTTAGATCAGGCATACGTAAGGATCCAAACATTCCAATTCATATGTGGCCATTAAAAGACCAAATTGAATATTGGGAAAATCGTACAGACAAAGATCGTTTCAATGACAAATATCCAGTATATTCATATTGGATTACAGAAATCAAACAACTATCAAAAGTTCATCCTACATTTTTTACAGCTAAAATAGTTAAATTGCAAGACATAATAAAAGAAATGTGGGAAAAGAAAACATTTCCAAAAGAAGCAGTTGCTACTTTAAGAAAGCACGGATTGTATTAATGGAAGAAAAACAATACAAATATGTTTATGGTATCGGCAAAACGGCATTAGATATTCCAGAAAGTGAAATACGCTATGCAATGGAAAATACTAAATCTAATGCCGAAGCTGCTCGATTTCTCAAAGTATCATTTACTACTTATAAAAAGTATGCACGAATGTATATAGATCGAGACACTGAAAAGACTTTGTATGAACTTCATAAAAATCAATTTGGGGTAGGCATACCAAAAGATGTTTGCAAAGCCAATAAAGGTATATATTCAATTGATAATATCTTGACAGGCAAGCATCCTACCTATCCTACCTGGAAGCTACGTAATAGATTGTTAGCATTGGCAATACTTCCAGAACAATGCAACTCCTGTGGTTATGCAGAACGCAGAATAACCGATGATACCGTTCCGTTACTTTTAGACCATATTGATGGAGATGAAACAAATCATTGCATAGAAAATCTTCAAATGCTTTGCATCAATTGTTATTATCAACAAACAGGAAATCCTTTTAATGAGAATAAAGAACGTTATTGGAATTACAATTTGCTTGAGTGATATTTATTAATATGATATCCATGAAGCACTTGATTATAGAAGGTCGCTATGATTCTTTAGTGACTGCATTATCCAATAAATTGTTAGGCATAATAAAAGACAGTTACTCGGCCGCCTCAAATGCAAAAGGAGAATTTGGCGGCGTAAAGATTTTTTACAAGCAAGGAGAAACGGTTGCTAATATTGAAGACGACGCAACGCAACCCAATGTATATTTTGAGGAAGTAGAAAACACAACCATCCCGGTAGAATTTTATTTGCAACTCAAAGTACAATGGATTGCGGGATTAAATGATCTTCGATATGGAGGAGATGCATACAATGATTCTAAACGAGATGCTGAAACGCCCCCCTTAATTGAAATACGATTTCAATTGGATCCTGCAGAATATCCTAAGATACTTAGTGACATTGCAATAAATTTGCGAGATACTTTGCGACACGAAATTGAACATGTTACTCAAAGCGGTTGGAATATGATTGACGGCAAATATATTTCATCGGATGCTGCATTGCGAAACAAAATAGAATCTGGCAAGTTACCTCCAGCTCGTTATTTTACGCTGCCAAAAGAAATACCAGCAATGCTTCAAGGTTTGTATTTTAAGGCAAAGAAAAGCAAACAACCATTTAAAACGGTAGTTGATGAATATTTATCTATGTGGGTAGAAAATGAAACAATTACTCCACAAGAACGAGAAAACATATTAACTACATGGAGAACATATCTCCCTAAATTAGCAATACGGCAGGAGTTATAGTGATTAGGTTGAAAACACTTTTAGAAGTTCAATTGATCAAAGAAGCACTGCCTTTAGAAAAAGCTCGTGAATATGTTTCCATGGAACGTAATCCAAGTATTGAACAACAACAAGATGCAGTATTGAGTGCATTGGCAGCATTGCCAGATACTAAATCATCACGTAGACTGGATCGCATCGGCATACCATATGAATCTAAAGAATTTTCAATTGATATTAGCGGATTGAGTGATGAATATTCTAGATTTTGGTATGAAATGCGAGACATAGTTAATCGGGTAGACCGTATAGATGGTAAACCAGAAGGCAGTAGTCGTATGCCCGATTGGGAAGATATGCTAGCAGGTACGGTAGCGGATGAATATGGACGCAAAACAAAAGTGTCTAAATGGATAACTGGTCTTGTTACTAAAATTGAAATTCAATACAAATTAAAAGAAATTGAAAAATACATCAAGAAAGATGAAAAGGGTCGAGAAACGTTGCTAGGCGAGCGTCCAATGGAAGATGTTCGTAGACAAATGAAAGACAAAGCAGTTACAGAAATCAATAAGCTCATAGACAATTATAACAAAATTCCGGAAGTTAAATTGTATCGAGAAAATAAAGTTAAATCGTTTTACATTGTATTTTCAAAACATCGATACGATGTAGCAGGAATGAGTACGGGTCGTGGATGGACAAGCTGTATGAATTTATATACTGGAATTAATTCAAATTATGTTCAACATGATGTTAAAGCCGGAACATTGGTTGCATATTTAGTTCGTAATGATGATTTGAACATTAAAAATCCTGTAGCACGAGTTGCAATCAAACCGTTTGTTTCGTTGGAAGATCCAAGCAACGTATTGTATCAAGCAGAACAAAGAGTATATGGTACGCCGCCAATTGGATTTTTAGATGAAATTAATCGATTGTTAGGTGCAGTACAAACAAACAAACAAGGCATATTCAAATTAAAAGATACATTGTATTGTGATACTGGTCTAGATACTGTGACGCGATGGTCAGATCCGAAGATTCAAGAAAAAATTTCTGCAATGATTCGAGAACGTCGTTTAGCTACAACTACTGATGAAGTAAAATATATTTTATATCATTATGTACAAGGCGGATCTAATCTTTTAGAAAAACTAAAAACCGAAGGATCGTTTGAAGAATCAGACAAATTGTATGTATCTGCACCTAATCTTAATATCGTATACAAAATAGAAATGCCATATTCGCCAATTGCATTTAAACAAGTTAATACGTTTAATATAACACCACAACCAGAAACATTTGACAATTTTCCGGAAACTGTAAACACTTTAATACTTCGGCATATGGATATCGATTCCTTCGAAGCATTGAGTACGAACATTACAAAGTTATTAGATTTAAAACAATGCTCAATTAAAAGTTTTAAAGGATTAGCTTCGGGGCCGACTCAAATAAATATTAATGACGGAAATATTAGATCATTTGCTAATTTGCCACAGACTGTACAGGTTTTATCTTTGTCGAATAGCAAAACGAAAATGACAGTTGATGAATTGATTAGAGATTTAAAACCAACTAGCCTTACAGAATTATATCTAGGGTCAGCTTTTTATTCTGGATATAATCTTGAACGAGATATACAAA
>Ga0164293_10000337_pt1 | contig 35991 bp, 53 predicted proteins | sample GEODES118metaG_FD_111487 | JGI IMG/M metagenome (GOLD analysis project Ga0164293, IMG submission 111487) | Eutrophic lake water microbial communities from Lake Mendota, Wisconsin, USA - GEODES118 metaG | ecosystem: Environmental > Aquatic > Freshwater > Lake | place: USA: Lake Mendota...
CAAGCCATCCATGCAGATGCACTACTTTCGTGTGGAGTACGGAAGCGTGGAAGACATAAAAAAAAGCCGCTTACTACTGCCCTCGGTAGGAACCCTAAAGTAAAAACCAAGGGCGAGAGCATGAGTAAACGGCTTCAATTGGTCGCTTCCTACGGCAACGATTAAATTATAAACACAGAAAAAAATAGTTTGCAAGACTTTTTTACAAAACTTGAATAAATATTTCCGCAGCGCCAAATTTAATAACCTGTTCACGGGTGACATGAAGCATATCTATCTGGCCATCGTCTGCAAAAACACCCGCTTGGCACAGCGCATCCAAAGTGGACTTAACCACATTGTCAATATCCCTAACCCTGCGGTCTGGTGGGTAAAGTTTGATTGTGACTGCCAAACGAACATCACCAAATCCCTCATGGCCACTACGCATGAATTCAATGGCAACGGCATTTTTAAAGACTTTAGCCCTAGAAGTCAAAAACCTCTGCGACCCTTTAAAACCCCAATAGGTATTAACACTAGGTGGAAAAGGTATCGTTAATTTAATTTCTTTATCTGTCATACATTGCCCAAAGTGTGTATAATACTTTCAGCACAATCGGTGCTATGTTCAAAAAAGGGAGTAAGTATGAGTAGAGTATATGACCAATGGCTAGACAGCCACAAACACGATTCAGACGAGTTCATGCACGAATTCGAGACGCGCACAGACCGCTATCTACAAACTGAATGGAATCCCAAAGACTACGAAAGATTCATGGATGCGTTATTTGACGCAGACCTTGAGGCGCGTAAAAAGGATTTAACTGAGGCCATTGCCAATGATGATGCCAAATGGCTCGGTCAAATCATTTTGCATTTAGTTTATGACTATTGCGAAGACAGGGCAAAACAGTTAGCAAAACAAGACATGGTGAAATTATGAAAACATTTAACGAATTACGAACAATCAATGTTGGCAAAAACATTGAGAAAAAAGGCAACCTGTCATACTTGTCATGGACATGGGCAGTAGATACATTGCTTCAAGAAGACCCAACAGCGCATTGGGAATTTCACGAGCCTAAAGCCTTTGGAGACACTTTGATGGTGTTTTGCACTGTTCACGCGGTAGGCAAATCAATGACGATGCACCTGCCAGTTATGGACAACCGCAACAACGCAGTTAAAAACCCTGATGCGCGTAAAGTATCAGATGCCATGATGCGATGCCTGGCTAAGTGCATTGCTTGTTTTGGAATCGGCTTGTACATTTATGCAGGCGAGGATGTGCCAAAAGAGGCGCAAGAAGAAGAACTGGACCAAATGTCAATGACAGATGCAATCATGGCATCACCAGACCTTGAGCAATTGCGTGAGGTTTATTTTGCAACTGTCAAACAAGCCAAAGGCAATCAAGACTTGCTGACCTTGTTAGAAGCGGCCAAAGATGCACGAAAAATGCAATTGACGGGGGCCGCATGATTCAGCCCTACATCAACATTGAGCAAGGCTCAGACGAATGGAAACTGGCTAGGCTTGGCCATGTAACAGCCAGCAACATTGCCGAAGTAATGAGCAAAGGCAAAGGAACGGCAGAGGCGGTCGGTCGATACAAGTACAAAGTCAAAATTGTTGCCGAGCGTTTAACAGGCACAGCAGGCGAATCCTTTACAAACCCTGCTATGCAATGGGGCATTGAGCAAGAGCAATTTGCCTGCATTGAATACGAAGCCGCTACCAATCAATTTGTAGACAAAACAGGCTTTTGGCTGCACCCAGACATTCAATGGCTTGGCGTATCGCCTGACAGACTGGTTGGCCAAGAGGGACTCATTGAAGTGAAGTGTCCAAATACGACAACGCACTTGGATTACCTGTTTGAAAACAAAGTGCCATCAGAGTATTACAAACAAATCCAATGCCAACTGTGGGTAACTGGTCGCCAATGGTGCGACTTCGTGTCCTACGACCCAAGACTGCCCAAACGCAATCAATTACTGATTGTGAGGACAGAACGCGATGAAAAACTCATTGCGGAAATGAAGACAGAAACCGAGAAATTCTTGGCCGAAGTCACTAATCTAATCATCAAACTCGGAGAGTAAATCATGGAAAACGAAAACCCCATAGAGGGAAGCATCAAGTATCTGGTTGAGTGTGGCTGGACAGAAGCCGAAGCCAAGCATCTCATCCGAGCCATTCACGACAAGTCAGGTGAGCGGCTCTGGGAGGTGGCTCCGCTCTGGATTGAGCACTGCGGGATGTGCAAGAAGTATGTCGACTCCATGCTGGGCACTGTGGCACTCGGACTGGTGAAGGTCAGCCGTAGTACTGAAGAACCAGCATGGCTTTTCTCCCTCAGTGAAGAAGGCTTCAAGGTGGGTGAAGAAATGTTCGGAGAGGAGGCGTAATCATGGCAGTCAACAAGTTCATCGGAATCGGCAACCTTGGCAAAGACCCAGAAATGCGTTTCATGCCAGACGGCAAGGCAGTAACCAACTTTAGTATCGCAATCAGCGAAAAGTACAAAGACAAATCAGGCGAGGCCAAGGAAGTCACAGAATGGGTCAATGTGGCGTTTTTTGGCAAACTGGCTGAGATAGCAGGGGAATACCTGAAAAAAGGCTCTAAGGTCTATATCGAAGGCAAGATGAAGACAGAAAAGTATTCCAAGGATGGCGTTGACCGCTACACCACCAAAATCATTGGTGAGAAAATGGAAATGCTGTCCAGCAAGGGTGAGGAAAGAAAAGCAGCGCCAGTAGAAGAAATGGAAGATTCGGAAATTCCTTTTTGACCTAGAATGAGGCGTAGTTGCCACTTAGGGGATGCTGAAAGGTGTCCCCTTTTTTTGTATTATTTTTACAACTATGATAAAAAATCCTGATTTATCTATATAATACTACTCATGGCAAGGTCGCCATGTGCAAAAGGAAACGAAACATGATTAAAGATACATTTTTGGCCATTGCGATTGGTGTTGTGATGGCACTGATATTGATTGAATGGGCAGTTGGATGCGGAGAGACATACACCGATTCAAATGGTGTTGAGCATCGCCAAACCTGTGTGTTTGTAAAAGGCGGTGTATGACTCTAAGATGGACAGACTTAAAGGCATTGGCAACGGACAAGTTCAACAAGTGGTCGCAGCAGTCTGGAGAAAATTAACAATATAATATATTTATCTAATACATAAGGGACAACAATGGCAAACGCGGCAACAAAAGTGCGTGACCTTTTTCAATTAACACAGCGGCCAATGACCTTGACAGAGATTAGGAAGGCACAGCCAGACCTAAAGGCAAGTCAAATATCAATGGCCCTGTGTTACTTTATGAAGCAACGCTACATGACGCGAGAGCAGATAAAGAACGAAATGTCACGAGGCAGAAAGAACGTCTATGTCTATACTTTCTACAATGACAAACAACCTGTGTCCTGACTGCGACAACGCGGCAAAAAAGAAGTTTCATGGCGGTTATTCGTTTACTTGTTTTAAATGCCGTGAACGCTTGCTACTGGATGAGCCATGCAAGATGATGCGCGAGATGTTATCCATTACACTTAGAAAATGGGGCGAAGTACCTCAATGGAAAGTAGAGCCAAATTGCGGTTGTGCTAAAGCCTGTAAGCGCAGACAATATCAAAAAGGATAGATATGCCAGTCAGTAAAAAGCGAGATACAGAACGAGATTGACAGCATAGCAACACTGCTAAACCAAACAGTTTATAAGTTGAAGTTCCTAAAATGACTACAAAACAAGACACGACAAAACTAGTAATTACATACAAGCCGATTGCCGACCTAATACCTTACGCACGCAACAGCCGCACGCACTCAGAAGCGCAGGTGGCTCAGATTGCAGCATCCATTAAAGAGTTTGGATGGACCAATCCAGTACTGCTAGACGGTGAAAACGGCATCATTGCTGGACACGGCAGGGTAATGGCAGCACAAAAACTAGGTGAGAAGCAAGTCCCAACGATTGAATTGAGCCACCTAGACGAGCATCAAAAACGCGCCTACATCATTGCCGACAACAAATTGGCATTAAACGCAGGGTGGGACAATGAAATCCTAGCCCTTGAAATCAGCGACCTAAAAGATGCAGGCTACGACCTAGAGTTGACTGGTTTCTCAGACGAGGAAATTGGCGCACTAAATCCTGAAGTTATTGAAGGATTGACTGATGAGGATGCTGTACCTGAAGTGCCAGAAGAACCAATCACAAAGCCTGGCGACATTTACCAACTTGGGTATCACCGATTGATGTGCGGGGATTCCACATTTATTGATGATGTTGAAACCTTGATGCAAGGAACATATCCAGACCTGATCCACACAGATCCGCCTTATGGCATGAATGCTGTAAGCAAATCGTCAGTATTAAAAAAGAATTACAAAACTGACATTCTTGGCGATGACACACCCGATGTGGCAAAGGATGCTTTTAATCTGATTTATGGCCTATATCCTGAAGCCAAACACATCTGGTGGGGGGCAAATTACTATTGTTCCGCATTGCCAGACAGCGAATGTTGGCTTGTTTGGGATAAAGACAATGGCACAAGCGACCAAACCGATTGTGAACTGGCTTGGGCAAATTTTCGAAGCGTTGTGCGGCAGTTCACGAAAGCATCAGAAAAGAAAAATCGAGTACATCCTACTCAGAAGCCCGTTGCTTTAATGGAATGGATTATTCGCAGATTTAAATTGTCATCTGACACCATTGCAGATTATTTTGGTGGATCTGGCAGCACATTGATTGCCGCAGAAAAACATGGCATCAAAGCATTTATTATGGAATTTGACCCGAAATTTTGCGATGTGATTGTAAAGCGTTGGGAAGACTTCACAGGCAAGAAGGCAACACTCCTCAATGCCATCAATACCAACTAACACTACCTGCTCACACTTAGGATGCAAGAACACTAAGAGCAAATACAACCAGTACTGCATAGAGCATGGCGGCAGAGATGTATTCAATCAAAAGTATAACAAAGACCGCAAATCATTTAATGATATGTACAACACAAGACAATGGTTATCACTCAGGCAAATACAACTAAGCAAACAACCCATCTGCATAGCCTGCCAATCCCAAGGCATCATCACACCAGCTAATGTAGTTGACCACCTATTCCCTTGGTCACATATAAGCAAAGAAGCCTTCTTCATCAACCGCTTCCAATCCCTCTGCCAAACACACCACTCAGAAAAGACCCAACTAGAACAGAAGGGCATTTACAGAGCCTATGGCACACCCCATAAAGATTACGCACAGGCAGATTACGCTAGGGTGATGGGTAATCATTAGCATAGGGAAAACCCCAAATAATGGGAAAATCAAGATTTGTGCCAGAAACTAAAAAAAAGTCGGGAAATTAAAAAGCAAGCGCGGTCCCCAATTACCCGCAAATGAATTTGACCATTGGGGGGTAATACATTACAGTTGAGTTATGAACCAAAAACCACCAGAACTTCATTTAGTTGACGGGACTACTCCAAAAAGGGGTATGCCCAAGATGCTGCCTGACAATTTAAAAAAGAGAATTCCTAAAGCGGAGTGGGTTGATAACCCAGAGGCGTGGGACAAGACTCAATTTATTGAGGAAACGGCAGAATTTCTTTATAACGTGTACGGGATTGGGAATGACCAAGACAAACACACATTGGCGATGCTGGCCGACCATATTGATACTTATGTGAAATGCACCGACGCAATTAAACGCGGTGGTATTGTTTCTAAGTTTAATGATGGCAAAACGGTTGGTCCTAATCCTTATTTGTCTGTGCGGAATAAGACCATGACGTTGATTATTCAATTAATGAACGAATTAGGGTTGACCCCTAGAAGCCGTTTGTCTGCTGGCAAACAGGAAGACGACAGCCCTGTGGCGCAATTCCTTAAAGGACCGTTTGCCGGATGAATTACCAAGACGGTATAGCCTATGCTCATGCGGTGGCCAAGGGCGAGATAAATGTTTGCAACGATGTGCGCCTGGCTTGCCAGAGATTCATCAACCAGTTGGAAAACAAAGAATGGGAATGGGTGTTTGACAGCCGAGCGCCTGACCATGTTTTACAGTTTGCGGCTACGCTAAAACACACAAAAGGCCCACAGGCAGGGCAATCGGTTGTGCTTGAGCCGTTCCAGATATTGCTTATTTGCGCCATTTACGGGTTTAGGTCAAAGAAAACCCTAAACAAGCGGATGGTGACGGATGTTATTTTGTTTATTCCAAGGAAGGCTGGCAAATCAACTCTGACTGCGGTGTTAACCCTTTATGAGTTACTGTTTGGCGAGGCTGGTCCTGAAGTGTTTACTTTAGCCACAAACAGGGAACAGGCAACAATTGTGTTTGATGCTGCCAAAGGTTTTGTGGAATCTATGCCCAAAGAACTGGCTGAATTATTTACCCCTACTAAATTTAGCATTGGTAAAAGAGGCGATTCGCAGTCTATGTTCAAGGCGTTGAGCCGTGATACAAAGAAGACTGGTGACGGCAAAAACCCGTCTGCGGTGGTGGTGGATGAGGCCGCGCAGATTGTTGACCGCAACTCAATTGAGGTTTTGCACTCAGGTATGGTGGCCAGACAGAACCCACTTCGGGTGTATATTACGACCGCCTCGTTCACGAAGGACACAAAGTTTTATGAGGACTTGTCCATGTATCAGTCGATGCTTCGTGGCGAGGCAACTGACAACCCGCGGTGGTTTGGCTTGCTCTACGGCCTAGATTTAGGTGATGACTGGCGTGACCCTGTGAATTGGGCAAAAGCCAATCCAATGCATGGAATATCGGTTTATGAGGATGCCATTGCACAACGGGCAGAGGAAGCCAAACATAAGCCAGCGGCACTTAATGAGTTTCTTTGCAAAACCCTCAATATCTGGGTTTCATCTAATGCGGCATGGCTTGACAGACAGCATTGGGATGACCCTGCGGCAATTATTGTTGAGCCACGCAAAGACCCAGAAGCGGTTTTTATCGGGTTTGACTTGGCAGCAACGCGAGATTTAAATGCCGTTTGTACTTTAAAAAGATTTGGTGAATTGGACTATGAAGCCGAATGGCAGTTCTTTTTGCCGGAAGATTCTTTAGCGCATATACCCAAACACTATTTGGACATTTTTCAAGTGGCCATTAAAAGCGGTATTTTGAAACTGACAGAAGGCAACGTGATGGATGACCGCGAGATTAGCGATTACATCATTAACCAACAGTGTCAAAAATACAACGTCAAAGAAGTTGGATATGACGCATACAACGCAGCCTCTTTGGTGGCCAGATTGCACGATGCTGGACTGCCTGTAAAAAAGGTTGGTCAGGGCATGGCGGTCCTAAATAACCCAAGTAAGTACATTGAAAAGTTGATTTTGAATCAACAAATTAAGCATGATGGCAATCCTTTTGTTGGATGGCAATTAGGAAACTGCTCTTGTTTCGTGGATGTTAACGGCAATATTAAAGTGCGTAAGAACGAAGCAGACAAAGGTGCAAAGGTTGACGGCATCATATCTATGATTATTGCGGCTCATTGTTCGTTAGATAATCCCTATGTTAGCGATAGTTTTGGATTTCGCTCGTTTTAATGTAGGATTGCGGAAATTTAGGAGAAAAACATGGGCATTTTGGATGTTTTCAGCAGAAAAAAAGTAACTGAATCTAACGCAGTTCTTGGCCAATTGCAGTTGGGCAACCAAGTAATCATGGGGCAGAATCGCCAGCAGCCCTCTCAGCAATTACTGTATGTAACAACATCTAGCACCACCACCGCAGGCCGCGTGTTGGATATGTCTGCTTTGACACGCAATTCCACCGTGATGGGATGCGTTGGCGTTAAGGCAAGGGCATTGTCTCAATGCGGTATTGCCATCATGGCCAAGAATAAAGATGGCAATTTGGTAGATGCCTTGGCAGACCCTAGTGTTGGCGCCAGAGACAAGGGTAAAGCCCAACAAGTGCTGAATTTGTTGCACAACCCAAATAACTTCCAAAGCGCCTATGAATTTTGGTATCAATGGATGATGTGGCAAGACCTTGCTGGTGAATCCTTTACCCTGTGGTGGAGAAAAGACCAAAAAGACCCTGTGCAGACTCCAATTGAGATGTACAACATGGATGCCACGCTGATTACGGTCAAATTGACTCCAGGCAACTATCCGTCTTATGTTCTAAGTTCACCCTCATACGGCTTTAGCAAAGACACGCCTTTGGATGCACACCAAATTATGCACATCAAAGAAGCGGCATGGCAAGGCTCGTCTGGCTTTAACAAAGGCATCTTGGCCACAGAGTTAATTGCGCTAGACCAAGACATTGATATTTACGCCAACTTCATTATGCAGAACGGTGCTAAACCTTCTGGCATTTTTAAGACTGATCAAGTTATTCCTGACGCAAAGTACAAAGAAATCGCGGCTCGGATTAAAGAAACTTGGAATCAAATGACTGGCAGCAGGGCCACAGACCCATCCAAGTCGGGTCAGGGTATGTTGCTCGATCAAGGCATGACGTATGAAAGCATCAAGATGCTAAATCTACAAGATGCTGACGCGGCCAATCTGAAAATCCAAACCATGAAGCGCATTTGCGGTTTGTTTGGTGTACCGCCTGCAATGCTTGGAATTGCCGATGGCAAATATAATAATACTCAGACTATGTTGGATGAGTTTTATAAAACGGTTATGTATCCAACCGTTATTAGCGTTGAGCAAAAATTAAAACAGCATTTGTTTAAAGGTTATCCAAACCTTTGTGTGCGCTTTGATACAAAAGATTTTTTAAAAGGCGCACCGCTTGACCAAATGAATTTTGTGACAGCCGCGGTCAAATCTGGCATTATGACTCCCAACGAAGCGCGTGAATATCTGAATATGCCGCGTATTGATGGTGGTGATGAACTACAATCTGGTGGCTCATCTGATGAGCCTATAAAGGGTACTTCACCACAGGACACGGGCGGTGGTGGCGGTAGCCAAAAGCGGAAAATGAATATTGGCACAACATGATTGCAAAAAAACTTGCAATTTTGGCTTCACAAATTAAACCGAGTAATGTTACACTCGCGAGAATAGAGAAGCCCCACAAGATAAGAGACGATAATCAATCTATCCACAATGGGGTGATAAATGAAGAATTACACGCTAATTTGCGAAGCGCAGGTCCAACTAGCGGCTGGCGCAAACGAGGCACAAAACCCATCAGGCATGATGGAAGCCAGAGTGACAACTTGGGGAGCGCGTGAAGGCGCAGACGGTCGCAAATTTAACTATCAGCCCGAAGGTTTCATGGATTGGGCAGATGAATTCAATGCTGGCGACAAACCACTTCCAATGTTTTTAAATCACAACGACCTTGGTATGCCAATGGGCGAGTGGAATTCATTTGAGTTTGACGACAAAGGCATGACCGCCAAAGGTCGCTTGTACACAAACACAGTTGGTGGCAATGACCTTTATCAAATCCTAAAAGAATCCCCAAAGATGTTTGGCGGTGTTTCTGTTGGCGCTTATGCAGAAGAAGCCCAAATGGTTGATGCTGATGGCAACCCAGACCAATCAGAAGATGCTTATTTTCAAATTACTAAAGGCGGCTTGCGCGAAGTGTCCGTAGTTATGTATCCAAACAACCCAAATGCAGAAATCAACAAATTAGAAATGTTTAGCCCTGAAGGTGCTTTGAACATTCGCTCAGTCGAAAAGACCTTGCGTGAGGCGGGTCTGACTCGAAAGGATGCGACCACCGCATCTTTGGTATTCAAGAACGCTCTGGAACAGCGTGAGGCAGTTTCTAAGCCACTTGAATCTCTACCAACTCAGGGTGAGCCTGATGCGGTGGTAAACGAAGCCGATGCTCTGCTTGCCGCTTTTGAAGCGCGTGAGTTGGCCAAGGCACTTGAAAAACGTATCTAAAGGAAATTATTATGTCTATGGATAAAGTACTCGAAAAAGTTGACGCTATTGCTGTGTCTAACGAAGCCAAAATTGACGCTGTAAAAAGCGAAGTCGCAACTACTGTGGAATCCGCAAAAGCCGAGTTGACTGAAAAGTTTGCCGCTTTGGAAGCCAAAGTTTCTGCAATTCAAATCCCTGAGATCATTCGCACCCCTGCTAAAACAGTTCGTGGTGATGTTAATCGTCGCGTGAAAGAGCAACTTGCTTCTTTCACAAAAGGCAGCAACCGCGTTCACACAGAAGTGAAATTGTGGGAATCTGAAGAACAGCACCAAGCCTATTTGACAGAAGCCTCAACCTTGACTGGTTCTGGCGCTGGCATCGGTGGCCGTACTGCTTACGACCCCGTGTTCTTTAAACTGCGTTTGCTCAACCCAATGCGCGGTGTTTCCCGTAACGTGGCTACTGATGGTTCAACCTATCAGTTCCGCGCTAAAACAGGCAACGCAGGTGCGGCTTGGGGCTATGCAATTCAAAACAACGGTGCGGCTACAACTGAAGCCACTAGCATCTGGCAATTGAATATGCAAGACATCAACGTGCAATTCCCAATCCGTACTGCGGCTTTGGATGACATTGATGGTTTGGAATCAAATGTTGTTGACGATATGTTGCAAGAATTCTCGCAACAAGAAGGCTTGTCAATGATTTTGAACAACGACCAAGCAGGTTCTACCACTACTGCCTACGGTGCAACTTCAGGCTTGCGTGGTCTGAATTCTTACCCTGGCTCTAACGCAACCTACACTGGTGGCACTATCTCTGCTGCGGCCTTCGGCTCAAGCGGTACTGCCTCTACTGACGGTTTGCACAGCATTGCAACCTATGACCAAACCACCACAAATGGTTTTGCCGCTGCAAACAACGTGAAATACATTGATTTGATTCAATTCATTCACAACTTGCCACAGCAATACTGGTCTGCAAGCAACTGTTTTGTTATCAATCCCTTGATGCTCGCTGGCATCCGCGGCTTGGTGGACAACAACGGTACGCCTGTGTTTGAACGTATGTCTCCGCTGATTTATGACGGCATCGTTGGCAAGTTGTTGGGCTTTGATGTGTATGTAAACTCATACTGCTCTGCTCCTACATCTGCTGGCGCTTCTGCTGGCACTACAAGCCTGTTCCCAATGTACTTCGGTGACTTCTCACGCGGCCACACAATCGTTGACCGTTTGAGCATGGTTCTGCGTAGATACGAACAGACAGCCCCAGGCTTTATCACATTTTTTGGTGAGAAACGCCTTTGCTCCAGCGTTGTTGACCCCAACGCCATTATTCGCTATCGCTCCACAGCGACAGGCGCTTAATTAGCGAAAAAATTGATGGGGGGCTTCGGCCTCCCGTCTTTTAATCTTTAAGGAATTATCAAAATGAGTGCAAACCAAAAAATCCTAGACGGCATCAAGCAAGCCATTACAGAGGGCGGCAAAGTAAAGATTGATCTTCGTGAAGCATCAACGCTTACAGGGTCTGGTGCTGATATTGGTGGTCGCACTTATTTTGATGATGCTTTTGCAACATTACGTTTTGCAAATCCTATTCGCGCTATGTCTCGCGTTGTGTCTGCGGCTGGTTCTGCTGTGCAATTTGTGGCAAAGACAGGTAATGCGGCCAACCAGACAAATCCTTTTGGCTATACATTTACGCCAGACAGCGGTACTCCAAACACCGCCACATCAATCTGGCAATTGCCTACCCGTGTGATTACAGCCCAGTTGCCTGTGCGTACTGCGGTTATGTCTGACATTAACTATCTTGACCAGACAATCATTGATGATTTGATGCTTGAATTTGCACAAATCGAAGGCGCATCAATGGTGCTGAATAATGACCAAGCGGGTTCAACTACTACTGCCAACGGTGGCACAAGTGGTTTGCGCGGATTAAATATGTACGCAAGTGCCGCTTCATCTGCTTATGGCTCTAGCGGTACTGCAATCACAAACGGTATTCATTCGATTGCTACATTTACACAAGCCGCAGCAGCAGTCACATATTCTGACATTACAGACATGGCTCGTTTGTTCCCTGCACAGTATTGGAACTTGCCTGGCACTGCGTGGATGATGCACCCACAGACAATTCACGAATTGCGTAACCTTGGCGGTGCTACTGCTATCAAACAATTCGCAGAAGTTGGCGATGATGATGGCGGTGCTGTTATGAATGTGTTTGGCTTCCCTGTTATTGCAAATCCAAATATGCAAACAACAGGTGCGGGCAAATTTAATATTTACTTGGCTAACTGGCCACGATTTGTAACGATTGCTGATGTACAGGAAATGACCGTACAGGCGATGGAACAAACGGCCCCAGGCTTTGTGACTCTGTTCGCAGAGAAACGCCTTGTAAGTACCGTTCGTGACCCGTTTGCTGGCATCCGTTTGGTTGGTGTATAAAACATGGCTGTCGAGAATCAAACCCTCGCGCCCTTTTATTCCGACCAGCGGAATCCGTTTAACTACGCCAAATTTGAGCAAGTTGACCGTGACGTAGCAACGCCTTGGCTAACCCTTTCTGAAATCACGCAACAATTAAATTTGTTTGATGATGAAAGCCAAGACACATACTTGCAGTCTTTGGAACTGGCCACAAGGATGGCCATTGAAGACTTTATTGGTGCGGCTATTTATCCAACCACCTACAAGGTCTATTACCCTAACTTTGGCTTGTACAACACAGCGGTGTTTTTGGACTTGCCTGAAGTGGCCGTAACTGCCTTTAACACGGTTGGCGTAATCATTAACAAGGTGGAGTTTTATTCCACATCAAACACAGTACCAGTTACGATTGCATCAACACAATATTCATACGACCCAACGGGTAATCGTGTTATTTTGAACACAATCCCTAACACGTTGAATCAGACTGTGGCCAACCCAATCGTGGTGACTTATACGCAAAATTCTGCGTTTATTTCTACTTACCCTGTAATTAAACAGGCAGCATTGATGTTGCTGACCCACTTGTATAACAACCGTTCAAATACAACTGATGGCAAATTGCATGAAGTTCCATTTGGTGTAGCAACATTGCTAAGACCTTACAAACCACTCATCATGTGAGGCAGTAAATGGGAATCGCACGTTTTGAGAACATAACCATTAACAACCTTTCTTTTGGGAAAAGTTCTTTTGGTGAACAATCAACTACTATTACAAAATGGTTTGAAACTCGTGCGCGTGTTCGCTCTGTGGCCAACAGTGTTCGCATCTCTGACAAGTACAGGGTTTATTCTGACATTGTTGAATTCACTTTGAACTACACACCGAACACCAAAACAATTATTGACAATCAAAATGCTTATTCCCTAACATGGAAATCGTTTGACTGGCGGGTGGATAGTGTTAGGGAATCGGATGACCGCATGACAGTTAAGTTTTTGTGCGTTCGCAATGACCCTGTGGTGGCTGTATGACAGTTCAAAACAACGTCATTAACTACGGCAAGGCAATCCAGTATCAACTGCAAAACATTGTCACGCCTGTGCCTGTATATGCGGCTTTTAACCGCAATTTTGCAACGCAGCCTAAGTTCATTACTTGGATGCTGAGAAATGTTCACCAAGAGGTTTATACAGGCTCGTATCAGTCTGTAAAAGGGATTGATCGACCAGTATTCCAGATAAGCATTTTCACGCAAGTTATAGAAGACGGTTTTACAATTTCCAATCAAGTACTACAATCTCTACACGGTTATAGCGGTATGTTGGGAAACCCTGCTGACGGTGGATTTAATATATCAAAAGCAGATTGCCAGTGGCTGTATAACAGTTATGACAACGAGAATAAGTTGGCGCAAATCTTTATTGATTGCACCATTGATATTCCATCATAAGACACGATTCATTCAACTCTTTAAAGGAAACTTAAAATGGCTTTACCAACAAAAATTTTGCCCGGCTTTAGTGCAACACTATATGCACAGCCTAGCGCCACTCCAACACCTTTGACAATTGCAAACTTGTCGACTTATGCTAGCGTTTCTGCTTTGGCAATTTCTGGCAATTTAGTTCCAGTGGAAGCAATCCCTGCTTTTGGCCAAGATGATGCTGTGGCATCTTTCTCTATTGCTGGTTCACGCCAATCGGACAAGATTCCTGTGCAATCTGCTCCTACTAGCATGACCATCACAGCCGCTTGGAATCCTAGCGACACCGTGTTGTTGTTGCTTCGCGCTGATGCTTACAACGGTACGATTGACCGCACCTTTGTGATTTCTGCAACAGATGGCACAGGCATTGTTAACTACGCCTTCAATGGCCGCGTTAGCCAGTGGACTATTGACTCAGCCCCAGGCGCTGAAGCCAAAGTGACATTCAGCATCCATCCCCGTGGCAATCAATACGGCTGGTCTGCCAGCACCTAATCATGTCTCTTAAAGACTCGATTGCTTTATTGACTAGCACCTACTTGCCCTTTGACCTTGCGGTCAGGGGCATGGAGTTGGATGCAAAAGAAGTGGCTGATGCTTTGGCAAAGGCTACTCCTGATACAGAAGAATTCACAGTTCTTCAACACCTTGCTACATACTTTCCGTATGTACCAACCAAAAAATCAACAGAATAAAACATGACCACGACAATAAAAGACAGCAATGACCTTTTAGGTTTCCTAGTAAGCCAAGCCGAATCTCGAAAGGATTGGTTTGGCTTTTCTCAACAGAGAATGACTGCGGTTAACTTGGCGCACCAGATTGCCCAGAATCACGCAGACAAGATGACTCCCGAAGAAGTGGTGAACTACGCTATTCAAGTAAACCACTTGATTTTTCATAAGATTATTAAGGCGGGTTAAATTATGCAGGCATCTTTCAAAATTGAAGGTTTGAAAGATGTGCTTGCCGCATTTGAAGAATTGGCTCAAGACATTGGCGACAAAAAAGCCACAAGTAAAATCTTAGTGCCAGCCGCACGAGAGGCCATGCAACCTGTTTTATCACAAGCGGTTGCCAATGCACCGATGGACACGGGCGCATTAAGATTATCCCTACAGGTAGAAGCAAGACGACCCACTAGGCGCGACAGAAGGTCGAAATATATTACCGAAAAAGATTCAGTTATTGCGGTGGTGACCACAGCGCCTGGCAAGAAGTTAAAAGCCATGAGCGAGGGCAAAGGCTTAATAAGCAGCCGTAAAAGACTCAAGAAAATGGGCGTTGAAAATGCTGATGCTTTTATGGGAATCAAAAGCGATGCTCGCGCAATAGCACAAGAATTTGGCTCTGCTCACAATCCGGCACATCCGTATTTGAGGCCAGCAATGGAATCCCAAGCCCCTAACACCGCCAAAAGGCTTGGAGATATTATCGGTAGGCGGTTAAATCAATACAAGGCAAAACAGAAATGACGAAATTTAGTTCAGCATTTGGTGAAAAGTATCAGACAAATAAGAAGAACCTATTGGTTCGTTCGTTTGAACTTGGCGGTCATACATTTAAGGTGCGTATTCCTTTGATGGCCGAATCGGATGAGATTTATACAAAAGTCACAAATCCAAATGACGAAACGATAGAAAAAATATATCAAGAATTAACAAAACCTTTGATGCAGTTTGAAAGCAACCAGACTGAGGAATTTAAGTTTGTTGAAAACGACATTTTGGTGGATGGTCGCTCAATGCGCGAAGCGGCCAAGAACAAGGCTATTACAGAGGCTCGCATAACAGAATTCTTTAAATTGCTTGTGCCTGAGTTAGAAAATGCAAGCCTAGAAGATTTGACATATCAGGACATTGAGGATGAATTCCCTATGTCGGTACAGTTGCAAATCGTTGAAAAAATTGGTGAAGCAATTAGCCCAACATATAAGGAAAGTCGGGGAAACTAATTGGCTCGTTGAAAAGTCAATGTATAGCAGCAATGATTTTCAACGGGCATACAACCGAGACAATTTCTGAGTTAGATGATGTGACGATGGCCAATATTCAAACAATGTATGCGGATGGGTTGATTGGCAACTATGGATTGCTGACGCAACTGGCCACGCTGACAAACGGTGTTTTTAACTATATGAGGGCGGCTAATTCGCCTCCATATAAACTAGCAAATATACTTGGGAGTGCGTATGATTACATCTATCCACCGTTGCCTGAAAGTAGCAAAGAGGCGGCTGTTAACGATAGCCTTTTAATGTTTATGACGCAGGCTCAAGGGTTTGATAAGAAATTGTTTGAGGTAAAACATGGCTAATATGATTGCCCGCCTTGGCGTTGTTCTAGGCTTAGATTCAGCGGAGTTTAGCAAGGGCTTAGACGCGGCTGGAAAGAAACTAGAACAGTTTAGCCAATCTGCTGAAAAATACGGCAAGATTGCTGCAACCGCTTTGGTGGCCGCCAGTGCCGCGGCAATTAAATACGCTGATGATTTGGCAGACGTAGCAGAAGCCAATGAAGTTGCAATTGGTACAGTTTTGCAGTTATCCAATGCTTTGCAAGATTCAGGCGGCAAAGCCGATAACGCGGGCAAGATGCTATCAGCATTTGCAAAGTTTATTGATGAAGCCGCAAGTGGTTCAGATAAAGCACAGAAAACCGCAAAGGCGTTAGGTGTTAGTTTGCAAGACTTGGGCAAACTTTCCCAAGAAGAATTACTAAACAAAGTAGTTGCCAATCTATCAAAAATTGAAGATCCAATTACACGCAACGCGCAAGCAATGGAAATATTTTCCAAGGCCGCTAAAGGCGTTGACATTGTTGGCTTTGCTGAAAAAATGGCAGAAGCCAACCCATTGATTGAAGAACAAGAAAAAGCAATTAAAGCCACGGCAGATGTAATGGAATTTTTTGAGAAAACATCCCGTAATGTGATGTTGGTTTTGGCTACAGAACTTGGGCCAATACTTAAAAACACAGTTGACTATTTCAAAACATTAAGTGATAGCGGTGTTTCACTTAGCGGCATCTTTAAAACTGTATTTCAAACAGTTGCAGTTTTGGGTTCTGAAGTTCAATGGTTTTTTAGTACGATTTTTAATGAACTTGCCCACACATATCAAAACGCAAAAATCTTAGTAACCCAAGGCGTTGATGCGGCTATTGCAGCCAATGAAAAATATAACGCTTCTGTTAAGGCATCCCGACAAAACTTAGACTTCTATCAAGGTCAAGTGATGGAGATAAGTTATGGGCGTACTGGAAACGACCCAAGGCGCACAGATATTAAAAAGCCAAGCGCAGGCGGTGGTGGTGGCCGTGTAGTTCAAGAATCTAAAGAAGCAGAAGCGGCTCGAAAAAGAGAGATGCAACTGTACGCGCAAGGTGCGGCTAATGCACAAAAGGCAGCAGAAGAAGATGCAAAGGCAAGAGCAGATTTCTTTAGTTCTTACGAAAAAGGAAATGGCGCAGTTGCAGAACGTCAAAGGTTGATGGGCATTGCACTAGAAAACGAAAAAGAATTGATGTTATTGGAAATGAATTCCAGCAATAAACGTCAAGAAGATTACGCGCTAGAGCGTGAGCAGATGTTGATTCGTCAACAACTTTCAAGAAATCTTGAAGAAATTGATGCGCGTAGAGATTTGACCGCAACAGCAAGGGCAGAGGCAGAGGCTCGTGAAACTGCTTTGGCAGAAAAATCATTGGCCATTGCAAAAGAAAAATATCGTTTAACAAGAGGTTTGCGCGAGGGTACTTTTGAAGAAGGCATTACAAAACAAGCGCAAAGATTCTTGCGTGATATGCCAACAGAATTAGAAATGGGCGCAAAAGCCTTTGATTCTTTGATGGGCAATATGGAATCTGCCATTGACAGATTTGTGCGTACTGGCAAGGCAAGTTTTAAAGACTTGGCCAGAAGCATTATTCAAGACATTATTGCCATGCAAATGAAAGCAATGGCCACTAGTTTCTTGAGTTCTTTGTTTGGCGTTGGGCCAAATCCATATCAACCAGCATCAGTTCTAGGGATGCCTGGCTACGCTAACGGTGGCAATCCTACTGTTGGCCAAGTCAGCGTGGTTGGCGAGCGCGGCCCTGAGTTGTTTGTGCCAAGAACTGCGGGAACAATTATCCCAAATCATGCTTTGGCTGGTGTTGGTGGAACTACAAACGTCACCAATTACAACATCAACGCAATTGACACTAAGTCATTTGAAGACAGACTGCTTGGAAGTTCTACGGCTATTTGGGCGGCAAATAAATACGGTGAGAAAAACCTTGCTACAAATTACGGGAGAACATAATGTCGCTACAGACAATATTTGATATTCAGCAATCCATGACGGTGAATAACCGTAGGACTGTTGGTCAACAAGTAAGCCGTTCAGGTCAAGTTAGAGTTGCTCAATACCTTACTTCTGTGCCTTGGGTGTTTACTGTTACACCACACAACTACTTGTATTACCCACAGGTTCGTAATGTCATTCAAGCCATTGACAATAAAGATCGCCAGTTGCCTGAAAGCATTTCATTTGCCAGTACAAATCTGTCTTGGTTTGTTGCTTATCAAGGCGACTTGACGACAGGGCAGGTAAATGCTTTGACATTGGCATCAGCGCCAGCGGCTAATGCAACAACCATTTCTGTGGGCAACTTGCCTTCTGTTTCATCTTCTGCTTATGTGTTTAAGGCTGGTGACTTTCTTCAATTAGGTTTATACCCCTATAAGGTCACAGAAAATGTTTTAAGAGGCTCTGGCTCTACAGTGAATGTCACCCTACACCGACCTGTTATTTCAACGCCTAGCGTTGGTACGTTGACTGCGGTTGGTTCTGCTTGCACGTTTTATATGTTGGCAGAAACCTGTCCTACCTATACACTCAACCCAATGACTAATGGCGCGTTTGTTCAATGGGATGCGCCTTTTGTATTTAGAGAGGACATTACAGGATGAGTACAACAATAGCGGCTTTATCTAGCCCATCAATCAACTATGGCGAGTTTGTCAAATTGACAACTGCCACAAACACCTATACTTTTTGCAATGCAGCATCACCCATTACTGTAGGTGGAACTACTTACAGCAACTTGGGAAGCCTGTTAAGCATTGGCGACATTAAACGCGAGACTAAGGCGACTAGTGGCGACCTTACGATTGCTTTAACTGGTGTTGATGGCGCTAATGTGGCAGTTATTCTTGGTGCAGATATTAAAGGTTCATTGGTAGAAATTTGGCGCGGATTCTTTGATTCCAACAACCAAATTATCACAACTCCAACCTTGCAGTTTTTTAAACGGTATCAAGGTTATGTTGGTAACTTTTCTGTGACTGAGGATTGGAATCAGCAGATGCGGTCGCGGGTGGCTACTTGTTCAATCAGTTGCTCATCATTCCGGACCATCTTGCAAAACCGTATTAGCGGATTAAAGACTAACCCATCAGTATGGAAGAACTTCTATCCGAACGACACAAGCATGGACAGAGTTCCTGTCATTGCCTCAACTTACTTTGACTTTGGTTCACCGCCTGTGCAAGGTAGTCAATCTGCAACTAATTCGCCATCTGATTCTGGTTTTGCTTCACAAGACGCATAGACATGATAAGACAGGCTACAAGACACGATATTCCAGTTTTGGTATGGATGATGCGGGAGTATGCAAAAGAAGCGCCTATCCCCGTTTTGACAAGACCAGATGCACATAACTCAGACCATGTTGGGCATTTAATATTTCAAATGCTAAGTGGTCGGGGATTCATCCTGATTGATGATGATCACAGGGGCATGATTGCGGCCATCATTACTCAAAATGTCTGGTGTCCTAAAGTATTGGAATTGCGTGAATTGGCTTGGTGGGTAATGCCAGAGCATCGAGGAAAATCTATTGGTGGCAAATTGTGGATTAAGTTTGATGAACTTGCACAAGATATGCTGAACAATAAACGGGTAGATTTTGTCTGCACTACGGTAATGGCAAATTCTCCTTTGATAGACTATACAAAGCGTGGTTACAAACCGCTTGAAGTAACTTTTTTTAGGGACTGAAAATGCCATCCACACTCGTATTAGCGGCAATGGGGCTTGAATTAACTGGCATGACATTGCTTGCAGCAAGGTTTGCCATTAACTTTGCTGTTTCCACAATTGTGACTCGCGTGTTTACTTCAGGAAATGCCAATCAAAATGTGGATAACGGTGTTCGCCAACAAGTGCCACCATCCACCACAAATAGTATTCCAATCGTTTATGGCGATGCTTACCTTGGCGGTGTATTTGTTGATGCCGTGTTATCAACAGACCAGAAAACAATGTACTATGTTTTGGCTATATCTCAGATTAGCCCTAATGGTCAGTTTTCTTTTGACACAACAAAGATGTACTGGCAAGACCAGACAATTACATTTGATGGCACTGACCCAACAAAAGTAGTAAGCCTGACTGATGGCGCCGGAAATATTCAGACAAAGATTTCTGGCAACCTTTATATCAACCTATACAAATCTAACGAAGCAGGGACTATTACTGCGTTAAATGGTTCTGCGTTGCCTAATTCTGTGATGGGCGGCTCTGATATTGCTGTGGGCCAAAGATGGCCTTCTAGCGGTCGCCAAATGAATGGCTTGGCGTTTGCTATTGTGAAGATGGTTTACAACAGGGATGCTGGCACAACGCAAATGCAACCCATCACCTTCAGGGCTTCGCATTATTTGAACAGCACAGGTGTGGCAAAGCCGGGCGACGTTTGGTATGACTACATCACAAATGATAAGTATGGCTGTGCAATGGATGCAAGCATTGTCGATGATATAAAAGCAATTGAATTAAATAGTTATTCTGACCAAACAATTACCTACACCCCTGCGGCTGGCGGTTCTTCTACTCAGCCTCGTTACCGAATTAACGGTGTAATGGATACAGGCCAAGACGTATTGTCTAACCTTGATCAAATCATGTTGGCTTGTGATTCATGGAATCAATACAACGCTGCAACTGGTAAATGGTCTATTGTTATTAATAGAGCAGAAACTGAATCATTTGTTTTTAATGACTCAAATATTGTTGGCGAAATTCGCGTTAGTGCGTTTGATATTGCTTCTAGTATTAACCAGATTCAGGCGCAGTTTCCCAGCAAGTTAAACCGCGACCAATCAGATTACGTTTACTTGAACACTCCTTCAGGATTGTTGTTTGCCAATGAGCCTGATAACAAATACACAATTACTTTAGGTTTGGTCAATGATTCTGTGCAAGCGCAATACCTTGCAAATAGGATGCTTGAACAAGCGCGAGAGGACTTGATTGTTACTTTCTCTACAACCTATAACGGTATTCAAGTAGATGCTGGCGATGTAATTAGCGTTACTAACTCTGCCTATGGTTGGAATAATAAATTATTCCGTGTCATTAAAGTGTCTGAAGCATCACTTCCTGATGGCAACTTGGGTGCGGCTCTTGAATTGAATGAGTACAACGCACAAGTTTATGATGATGCTTCTATCACAGCATTTTCTCCAACACCAAACAGCAATCTGTCAAACCCTAATTTTTTTAGCAATTTGACAGCGCCTACAGTAGCGAACATCAATCCAACTTCAACCATTCCGCACTTTGATGTTGTTTGCGGAATACCTGCAACTGGCAGGGTTACTGAAGTTACTTTGTTTTATACAACGGTAAGCAGCCCAACTACTTCTGATTGGGCGGTTTGGGGTGTTGAGACATTGCCTAACTCGCAACCGTTTGCGCCCTCTACCAGTTTGACTTTTGCTGACCTTAACCTGCCCACAGCAACTTATTATTTTGCCTTTAAAGTGGCAAATGAAATTGGCGGCTCTGCTTTGTCTGCCACATCAACAGGCTTTACTTGGTCGCCAAATCCAACAACAACTGCGGTGGCTGGTACTTTCTTAGCAACTTTCTCACCAATCGTGATGCAAGTGCCGAGAAACTCATCACTTGTTCCATCTTTTACAGGATTGATTACACAACTGTACGGCTCTGCGGCTGGCGGTGCAATCGACTTTGTAACTGCTCAAGCAGATAGTGATGCGTCTTTTCTAGATAACACTTGGCGTATTGGAGCATCATCAACCACAGGCAATGCGGATGTATCTACATCAGGTGGTTTGGTTATGGGTTCAATTACTGACGGTGGCACATTTGCTCAATGGGGAATCCCAACAGCAATGACTTCATCACCAGCGACATTGACTGTGCCTGTGCGGTACAAATCTTCTTTGGGTGTGGTGTCTCAAGGCGCAACGGCTGTATTGCAATTTGTGTTTGTTGACCAAGGCGCAACTGGCTCTCCCGGCACTGATGGCAATCAAGCGGCTAACCCTACTCTCTATCAATGGGCTACCACCACACCATCCAACCCAAGCGGCTCATCTACCTACACTTGGTCAACAGGCGTTAACTCAAGTTATACAGGCGGTGGTGGTTGGACAACTACTATTCCTGCTAATCCTGCAACTGCGGGGATTCAGTTGTGGACAGCAATTAAGCCAACCGTGGTGGCGGCTGGAACGACTACTTCAACAATCAGTTGGACAAGTGGCTTTACTATATCTTCTGTGACTGCTAACGGTGCTAATGGCGCAAATGGTACTAACGGCACAAATGGAACAAATGGCCTTCAGACTGCAAGACCTACAGTTTATTTGTGGGCGGCTACATTGCCTTCTAGCCCAACAGGAACTACAACTTATACATGGTCAACTGGTAGTTATTCTGCGCCTTCTGGCTGGAGTACATCTATTACAAGTTCGCCAAGTACGGGGTTCACACTTTGGGCGGCTACAGTCAATATTACTGATACGGCTACGGCTACCACCACCACAATCAATTGGGGCTTGTCTAGCATCATTGCTTCAGGTTATGCGGGGACTAATGGCGCTACGGGCGCTACAGGTCCTACAGGCCCATCAGGTGGAACTGGCGCTACTGGCAATCAAGGTGCATCTTCTCGAATCTGCTACTCCAAAACAACTTTGAGTTCTTTGGACACAACGCCAACAACTATCACAACATCAGGAAGCGCATCATTCCCTCCAAATAATTCTTGGGGAACTGGAACTGTCTGGGTTGCACAGCCACCAGCGATTACTGCGGGTGAATCTGTTTATCAATCAGACGGTATTTATGACCCCGTAACTGGCAACACGGTTTGGAATGTTCCTTATCTTTCTGCGTTAAAAGTTGGTAGCCTATCTGCAATTACTGCAAACACAGGAAACCTGACTGTCTCTGGAACAATCCAATCTAACACGGGTGCAATCAGTGGCACAACAATGACGGGTTCAGGCGCGGTCATTTACTCGTCTGGCAACTTTGCTGTCGGTAACTCAACCAACAACATTACCTATAACGGCTCTGCTATTACGCTAAATGGAACGGTTGTTTTCCCTGCCAACATTAACTCAAACAACCTGACGCTAAAAGACGGTTCAGGCAACGTGATTTTGGGTAATGGCACTCCGCTTAACTTTGCCAACATCACCCCTGCTTCCGGTTGGCTTAACAATAACATTTCTGTTTCTGGTGGTGCTATTTCTGGCATTGGTACAGGGACAGGAACTGTTGTTGCTAACGATCAAATCTATATTTCTAGTGGGAGTTTGTTTGGCATTGGTTCTGGTGCTGGAACTGCTGTTGCCAATAGCGCAATTAGCATTAACTCAAATGGAACATTGTCTGGTGCTGGTGGTGGCGCAGTTACCCCTAATGGCATCAATGCAGTCAATACCAATCTATCCAATGCGCCAGCGGGTATTTTGAATAGCAATGTGTCTCTTGGAACATTGGGTGCTGGTGCATTTGCTTACATCAATGCCATCACTACTGCTAACGTATCAACCTACATCAATAGCGCGGCAATTGGAACGGCTCAAATAGGAGTTTTGGCGGCTGGCAACATTGGTGCTAATACGATTGATGCAAGTAAGATTGCTGCCAATACCATCACTGCTGGACAAATTGCGTCCAACACAATTACGGCTGGACAGATTGCGTCCAACACGATTACAGCGGGGCAGATTGCAGCCAACACAATTACTGCTGACAGAATGTCTGTCTCAACCCTATCGGCAATCACAGCCAATTTAGGCACGATTACAGCGGGTTCAATTAGTGGGTCATCTTTGAGCGTGGGTTCAAGCCCTGCGGTATCTGGCACGACAATGACAGGTGCAGGTGCAAAGATTAACACCGATGGCACATTTGCTCTTGGCAATTCAACAACCAATATTTCCTACAACGGCACACAAATGTCGCTCAATGGCAATGTGGTTGCTACAGGAAATATCAATGCTAATGCCGTAACACTTTCTGCAAGTGCATTTTCTGCGGGAGAATCTAGAAATACAGCCACTGATACTTGGCAAGATTTGCAAACAGTCACAATCACAACTTCTGGTCAAAGAATTTATTTTTCAAGTTCTGCTAATTATCTTGTTGGTCTTGGTGATGGTGGCGAATCAGGTAATGTGCCACTTGTTGGTATTTTTAGACTTGTTAGAGATTCAACCGAATTAATGCAATCTAATGAAACAGCAATGTCATACAGCGAAACGCCTAGTGCTGGCACTTACACATATAAACTTCAGGTCAAGACTTTAAATCCTGTGTCTTATAGTGTTATTACTTATGCTGGTGCGTCAAACAGATCATTATTTGTGATTGAGACAAAACGATGAAATACACAATTTATCAAAGCAATGGCAAAATACTCAGACTGCTTGATTGCGACAATATTGAACAGCAACTTGCCAGCGGGGAAGCCTATCTCAATAATTGGTTTCTTGATTCTGAATATTATGTGCAGAATGGCCAGGCAATACAAATGCCACCAAAACCTGACTATTATGCCGTTTTTGACTACACGACAAAGCAATGGGTTGAAAACGAAAACATGGCAATTGCTAGTGTTTCCCAGAAACGTCAAAGATTGCTATATTCAACTGATTGGACTCAAATTCCAAACAACCCTTTAAGCACTGCCCAACAAGAAGCATGGGCAACTTATCGACAAGAATTGCGGGATATCCCACAGCAATCAGGCTATCCATTTAATGTTGTTTGGCCTGTTGCACCAACCTAAAAAGCCTATTAGAATCTGTAAAACAAGACACAACATCATCCGCAGTTCTGTGAGTGCATAGAACTTGTTGTAACCCAGAATGGGGAACGGAATGGCTACTCTTTATTGGCTACGATTGCCTGAGCATACAGATGTGTTCACACAAGGCTATATTGGCGTTTCTAGCGACATGACTAAACGTCTCAGAAGTCATAAGCATAAGTTCAAAAAATTGTGGGCAAAAATTATTGCTCAACCGCTTGTAATTTCTACAAAAGAATATTGTTTTAATTTAGAACAAAAATTACGCCCAACCCGCAATATTGGGTGGAATAAATCTATTGGTGGTTTTAGAAACAACGCCATGATTGGCAAGGAAAACCCAAATTTTGGTAAGTTTGGTGATCAAGCCCCCCATTTTATTGGATGGTACATTACGCCACTAGGTAAGTTTTCTAGACCAGAAGATGCCGCAAAACTTCACAATTGCGCTTTGACTACTATTGACCGTAGATGCAAAGGCAGATATGTTAATGGAAAATTTTTAGCCCCAAAAGAAGGCTACGCATTTGAGCAGAAAGCCGTAGGATAAAATCATAGCCATATTTTCTAAAAACGTACTCAGCCAAATTTCGGGCTTCGACAATCCTATCCTTGCGGGTGAACTGGTTTACAACCAGAATACTTACTGGAATTTAACATTTACAAATTCCAATACAAATCTGCCTATTGATTTGACTGGTGCGACCATCAACGCACAGATTGTTCGTAGGCAAGTCACAAACATCATTGATACCCGCAATGGCTTGACCTTTGACATTGCTGACTACAACCCAACACCGACTGCTATTCCGCTGACCGTATCCAACATTGTTGCGGTAGCAGGTACTTGCACATTGGTGATTGACTCTACTACTTGGGGTTTATTAACAACAGATGCCCAACTAGAAATTAACGCAACAAACTGCGTGGGCTATTCAGGTCGCGTCAAAGTTTCTTTTCCTGCGGCTGGCGCTAATCCAGCGGATGACATGATTATTTTCTTGTTGTTCCTCGTGCGTTCTGATGGCATCGTTGTTGTATGAGCAAATTAACTGTAAACGTCATTGACGGTAACAACGTAAACATTGAGGTTGTCCCACAGCCTCGCATTGATGTATTGGTTGACAAGGGCGTAAGCGGCCCCACGGGCGCTACCGGCCCCACAGGCCCAACGGGGGCATCCTCTACGGTTGCGGGGCCAACGGGGGCCACGGGCGCAACGGGCGCACAAGGCCCACAAGGAGCCACAGGGCCACAAGGTATACAAGGCGTAACAGGCCCCACGGGTAGCACCGGAGCCATCGGAGCCACTGGAGCCACAGGCCCAACGGGGGCGCAAGGCAATATTGGAGTTACGGGGCCTACGGGGGCCACGGGGCCGCAAGGCATACAAGGCATACAAGGACAAATTGGCCCAACGGGCGCGCAGGGCATACAAGGTATACAGGGCATACAAGGCATACAGGGCGTTGTTGGGCCTACGGGAAGCCAAGGCATACAAGGCCCAACGGGGGCCACGGGGCCTACGGGTAGTGCGGGCGCAACGGGCGCAACGGGCGCTACGGGGCCAACGGGCGCACAAGGCGCAGATGGTCAATCGTCTAGCTTTTATCAGTACAAATCTGAAACAACCCAAACATCTGGTGTGCCAGCGAACGGACATTTGTATTGGAATAACACTACACAAACTTCTGCCACTCAAATTACTTTAAGTCATCTTGAGCGAGGCAACATAGACATTGACATTTTCTTGTCTTTTATCAAAACAGGCGATAGTTTTGTTTTGCAAGATCAAAACAACTCAACTGATTTCCAAAAATGGGAAGTCTCAGCAACACCTACGATTGTTCCAAATAGCTATGTGACTTTGCCAGTTACATTGGTAACTTCTGGCGGCGCTGGAACAACAAACTTTGCTGACAACATCAATTTGTTGGTTGTCATTCAGTCTGTTGGATTGATTGGGCCTACAGGCCCACAGGGAGTCACGGGGTCTACGGGCAATACGGGCGCAACCGGAGCCACTGGTAATGTGGGCGCTACGGGGCCAACAGGGGCACAAGGAATACAAGGTAATGTCGGGCCTACGGGGCCACAGGGCATACAAGGTATTCAAGGTATACAAGGTGATGTCGGGCCAACGGGGGCACAAGGCATAACGGGGCCTACGGGGCCGCAGGGCATACAGGGCAATATTGGAGCCACGGGAGCCACGGGGCCACAAGGCGTACAAGGCCCTACAGGCCCAACTGGTGCTGACTCCACAGTTGCTGGCCCTACAGGGCCAACTGGCCCTGCGGGTTCTTCACTAGCAATTAAAGACGAAGGCACGACACTAACTTCTTCTGCAACTAGCCTTAACTTTACTGGTGCAGGTGTAGTTGCTACAAACGTAGGTAGTGATGTAACAGTAAATATCGCTGGCGGTGGTGGTGACTCATCACCTCCAAAAGCAAAACTTGATACTTGGATGATTGGAGCAATGTAAATGGCACAGAACACAAACCCTATTTTTCCCTTAGTCCCCGAAGTATTGTGGGTAAGCGGAACAGCCGCGACCGCAGGTACTCCTGGTCAAGCGGCAAACACAACCACTGACCTGACTGCTGGAACGATCTACGGCCCAATTTTTACGGCTGATGCCACTGACGGTTCACGACTGGACTTTATCAAGGTCAGGTCTCTTGGCACTAACATCCAAACTGTTATCCGCATCTGGATCAACAATGGTGCGGCTACAACCACAGCAACAAACAATACACTATTTTTAGAGAGGACTTTGTTTGCAACTTCTGTTTCTCAAACAACCGAGTTGGTTGATACCTCCCTGTCGCTAAACATCAGTCTCCCTGCTGGCTATCGCGTGTATGCAACCTTTGGCACAGCAGTGGCGGCAGGTTTTCACTTAACTGCTGTTGGCGGGGATTACTAATGTTTACCGGGTTCGCTTCTGAAAACACTCCGGCTTTTCAGGTTTGGGACTTGTCAAACACCTATTCCGGAACGGCGCGACTTGTTTTGCAAGATGATTGCGCCCCCATTCAAATTATAAAAACTGGGGGTTCTAACACACAGGCGCAACTTTTTTTACCAACTTCTCCAGTGGAGGGAATAACAATAAAGATTGTTAACTGCCGATACGGATCAGAGTCTCAGACAATCAACGTTTTTTCTTCCGACACAACGCAGTTTAATAATATTTTTACAGTTGGCCCGGGTCAGTATGTAGAGACGTGTTTCGTTTCTAGTATGAGGAGCTTCGGACAAGTTGCAGGCGTTCAGGCTTCTGGTTGGGTTACGATAAACCAAGCCTCCTCATCAAATTCCAACGCTTATGGAGTTGTTGTTGGTGGCTTGGCTAATAGGGCTACTTCCCAATATTCTGGGGTTTTGGCAGGGAATGGAAACTCTGCATCAGGAACACGCGCTGGTGTTCTGGGAGGTATAGGCAATACATCGGGCGGCACTGATACGGGTGTTGTTGGGGGAAACAGCAATTTTATTACGGGCGATCGTGCCGCTTCTTTAGGTGGTCAAAGCAACCAAGCAAGCAATACAAATGCTGTTGTTGCTGGTGGCTCAGGCAACACAGCAAGTGGTGATCGTTCTGCTGTTCTTGGCGGCACATCTAGCACAGCAAGCCAGTATGCTTCTGCTGTTGTTGGTGGCGACACTAACGTAGCAAGCAACAGTCACTCTGTTGTTATTGGTGGGCAAAACAATACTGCAAATAGCATAAACAGTGTAGTTGTTGGTGGCAGACGAGGTACAACAAGAGCAATAGATGGCAATTTTGTTACGTCAGCAAGTAATGCGCCAATTGCCGCCTCAATTGGAGTTCAACAACTTGCTACGTTATTGCTTGGTCGTCAAACCACAGACGCAACTGCGACAAGGCTTACAAGCGACCTAAACGCCGGGGCAACAACCAACCAAGTAATCCTACCCAACAACAGCGCCTACACATTCCAAGGCACTTGCATTGCCAACGTAACTGGTGGCGGTGCTACATCAGGCTGGAAGTTTGAAGGCGTAATCAAGCGCGGTGCTAATGCCGCTTCTACTGCCTTGGTTGCGGCTGTTACTCCATTGGTGATTGCCCAAGATGCAGGTGCTGTTACTTGGGTTTTGGCTATTACGGCAGACACAACCAATGGTGGTATAGCAGTAACTGTTACAGGTCAGGCGGCTACCACAATCCGATGGGTAGCAAAAATTGAAACAACTGAGGTGACTTTCTAATGGCTCTGAAAATTTCTATCCCAACAAGCAATGTAGGCGTTCCATTCACAGACGCTTATGCCCGTATCACGAACATCTTTGGCAACAAAGACCAAGTGCAATACCAAGTGTCTGTGTCTGCTAATGCTGATGCAAGGCAAGCAAACGCACAGGAAGTGGCACAACACGCCTTCTATTGCCCAACCCCACAGGGAAACCTGATGGATGGTTTATATGCTGATTTAAAACAACAAGTAGGTTTTGAAAACGCACAAGATTGTTAACAAAAGAAAATAAGATATGACAAGAAAACTCAAGATTGCAGTTTCTGCTATCAGCAAAAATGAATCACAATTTGTAAAGCGATTTTGTGATTCGGCAAAAGATGCAGATTTAATCTTAATTGCGGATACAGGCTCATCTGATGACACTATCCAACAAGCAATGAATTGTGGCGCACTTGTCTATGACATTTGCATCAGCCCTTGGCGGTTTGATTTAGCAAGAAATGCCGCTATTGCATTGCTTCCAAGAGATATTGATATTGTTATCAGCCTTGATTTAGATGAAGTACTAGAACCAAACTGGCGTAAAGAAATTGAGCGCGTTTGGATTGATGGAACAACCAGACTTCGCTACAAATTTGATTGGGGTTGCGGAATCTCTTTCTTTTACGAAAAGATATTTTCTCGTCATGGTTACAGATTCCATCACGCAGTCCATGAGTATCCCAGACCTGATGGTCGCATCCAAGAAATCTATGCACATACAGATATGTTGTTAGTTAGGCATCTGCCAGACAACACCAAATCCCGTGGTCAATATATGCCACTACTTGAACTGGCGGTCAAGGAAGACCCTTTCTGCCCTCGCAATGCGTTTTATTTTGCTAGGGAGTTAACCTTCTATTCACGTTGGGAAGAAGCGATTGTGGCGCTTCATAAGTACCTTGCAATGCCCGAAGCCGTTTGGAATACCGAAAGAAGTTATGCCATGCGTTTGTTGGGCAAATCGTATGAAAATTTAAAGAACAACCAGCAAGCATTTAAGTGGTATCAAATGGCAACAATTGAATGTCCAACCAGCCGTGAGCCTTGGGTGGATTTGTCGGTGTTTGCCTATATGCAAATGGATTGGGAATTGAGTTATTACACGGCTAAAAAGGCTTTGTCAATTAAAGATAAAGCCTTGGTTTACACAATGGACCCAAGTGCATGGGAGGAAAAACCCTATATGTACGCATCCATTGCGGCTTGGCATCTTGGTAAACTTGAAGAAGCAAGACAACTTAACGAAGAAGCCTTAAAATTCTCACCAGAAAATCCCCTTCTTTTATCTAACCGTGAAGCAATGAAAAATGCCTGAAATATCAACAACTGATGCCAGACTTAGTACGCATGAAGAAGTATGCGCCCTTCGTTATGAGCAAATTAATGCCCGTTTAAAACGGTTAGAAAGCATCCTAATTAAAGCCTGTGGCACTATGCTTGTGGCTATGGCTGGCGTGGTTTATTCCTCTGTGATGCACTTGAAATAATGCCTAGGAGTTAAAAATTGACCCGCTTACCGCTTTTGCAATGGCCAATGCTGCCTTCAAAGGCGTTAAAGCATTGGTATCAGCAGGGCGGGAAATTGAGGATGTTGTTGGTCAGTTAGGCAAATGGTACACAGCCGCGGCTAACTTTTACGTTGGCGCAAATCAAAAGAAAAAGCCTAAGTTATTTGGCAAATCCCAAACAGGGATGTCGGTTGAAGAAGAAGCAATGCAAATTGCTGTTGCTCGCGAGACAATGCGAAAACAGGATATGCAATTGCAGAGCATGATAAAGATGCGCTACGGCATGGATGTGTACAAGCAGATGATGGACTTGCGGATTAAGTTACAAAAAGAAAGATTAAAAGAAGAAGAAAATTTGCGAAAAGCAAAGATGAAATTTCACAATGATTTGTGGTTTGCAACCAGTGGCATTATTGTTGTGTTAATTTTCTTTTTATTTCTGTGGAACATAATGACTTACACGGGGAAAAAATGAGTGAGGATAAAACAAACGATATATTGAGTAAAGTTTTATCCTATGTGGATAGCCCGTTCAAACTGTTTGCGCTGATACTCATGGCCGTATTTACCTTTGCTGGTTACTTTGTTTGGCAGAACCAGGCTTTTTTGTTTGAAGCGTACAAAGAGAATAAGAAACTGCCAACAATCGTTGAAGACCGAGCCGAGGATGTCGCGGCCCATCTGTTTAAGAATTCGGATGCAGCAATTGTTGCCATTTTCAAAGTCAACCCTTTATTTGGCACAAGGGTGCTGTTTCGAGCATATACCCGTGAAGGCAGAGACAGAACCCATGAAGGTTTAGATGTTGGCCTTTTTACTCAGAGTTCAGCCAACAACCGTGATGTTGTTGCATTGATGGCCAATGAAATACCCTGTAGCGAATACACCGTAGCACAAAGTGAAATTGGGCTTTGGTACATTGAAAAAGGCGTAACCTTTGGATGCCGAGTTAGTGTGCCGCCAGAGCAAGGGCGCTTTGTTGGGCAAATCACCGTTGGTTGGGAAAAAGAGCCAAAAGATTTACACAAAGCAATGGGTATGTTACAAATTGCAAGTACTATGCTAGCGAGGGCAAAACAATGATTGGACTTGATGCACTTTTATCGGTTGGTGGAAAACTTATAGACAAGTTAATACCGGACCCAGAAGCCAAAGCCAAGGCGCAACTTGAACTGTCAAAGATGGCGCAAGACGGCGAGTTGGCAAAAATGGCCAATGACACGAAGTTATTTGAAATAGAGCAAACAGCCGTTACAAACCGTTGGACAGCAGACATGGGGTCTGACTCTTGGCTGTCTAAAAATATTCGCCCTATGGCCCTTATAGCCATCTTTGTGGCCTATTTTGTGTTCACCATGATGTCTGCCTTTGGACATAACGCGCAAGAATCCTATGTTCAATTGCTTGGCCAGTGGGGTCAGATTATTTTCTTGGCTTACTTTGGTGGCCGTACAGTTGAAAAACTGGCAGACATGAAGGGTAAAAAATGACAGAACACTTCACGCTAGAAGAACTCACCCACACCGACCACAGAACCTTGGATAACACCCCAAATGAAACTGAACTTGCAAACATTCAAAGATTGGCTGAATTCCTTGAGGCAGTCAAAACCGTTCTTGGTGGTAAACCAATTATGGTTAACAGTGCGTTCAGGTCTAAAGCGGTAAATGACGCGGTAGGCAGCAAAGACACATCACAGCACCGGATTGGTTGTGCGGCTGATATTCGAGTGCCAGGCATGACCCCAGACCAAGTTGTCAGGGCTATCATCGCGTCTGACCTACCTTACGACCAAGTGATAGAAGAATTTTCTAGGTGGACACATGTAAGTATTACAAACCAACCAAATGGGACACCAAGAAAACAAGCATTAAGGATTGATAAACAAGGTACAAGGCCATTTGTTTAAATAGTGCATGTTTTGTGAAATTGTCTTTTGGCTTGAACATAAGCCAAATGCGCTTTTTCTGGGCTTTCAAAAGTTCCAAGCCACAATCTTTTGCCATCAATACAAATTCTGCTAAACCATTTTTTTGTTTGATTGCTATAAAACGCACCAATTAAATTTGCTTTGTTTGTTGAATAAGCAATACGCATATTTTGTTGATTGCCAAGTGCTGTTACATCTCGCAAATTTTCTATTCTGTTGTCTTTTTTATTGCCATTGATATGGTCAACAATTTTTGGCATATATCCATGAGCATGCAAATAAATTAAACGATGCAACAAATAATGCTTACCGTCCAACATACAGCCTAAATAGCCACCACTTGCGTTGCTTCCAAGCGGTTTATTTTTAGGCGCACCACGTCGGTTGCCTAACCAAAACAATCGACCATTTTCATATCTAAAAACTGATTGAATGTAAGTTTGTGTAATCATGATATTCTTTCTAATGCTTCGGTGGTTAGGTCGAGCAACTCATGCTCACTGATGCCGTAGTGTTTTTCAAATCCTTTGTGGCCAAGCCCATGAACGCCTTTGTTACCTCGGTGATGCTCTGGGCATAAACCAATAACAGGGGCGTTGTCTCGTTTACCGCCAAATCTGCGGATGTGGTGGATTTCACAAGGCGTTTGTCCAAAGGCAAGATATCGGCACAAAATGCACCCAAGTGATGCAACTTGTTCATAGTGTTTCTTTGTAATATTTTTCATCAAATGGATAAAGTTCAGATTGAGCAACAGAGTAAAATTCACCCCGACCAACATTTCTTAGGTTATCAGGATGAAGAAGCCTTGCTCGCCCAATCCATCCGACAAGCCGAATATGAGATGCGTGAATTTCTGTTAAGACAAAAATTGCGGCTGGCTTGGCGACAGAACCTCGCACAGCATTGAGATTACCGCCTACGGTTGTTGTGCTTTTAACCTCCAGTGGCCTGCCATCTCTCAAGGTTAAATCGGCGCCAAACTTTCTAAAATTACAATTGAAATCAAAGTTTAGATTAAGTGTTTTGGCCACAGCATATTCAGTAAGAACCCCATCAACACACATTTGAACAGGGTCTTTGCTGGTGTCTTGTCTGCCTTCAGAAACATTTTGTGCTGTTATTTTGTGGCGCATTTGGCCAATAAACTGGCAAATCTCATATTCTGTTTTTGTTAAATAGATATTGATGTATCTTTTATTGTGGTTCATAAAACGACCACTTCTTTGGCTTTGCTCTGGATGCGTTGACGGGTTTTGATAATCATTTTTTCGTACTGGCTGCGGGGGATGCTTCGCCTTTGCAAATCGTGGTACTCAAAAACCTCGCGCAAAGCATTTATTCCCGTTCCTGATAGTCCCATCCGCATAGTGCTTTGATAACGCAATGCGGCTTGTTCTAGGGCCTCTTGTGCGGCTTTGCAATAGGGCAAGGCTTCTGGCCCGATGCCTTCTATTGCCATGACCTCACAAATGTTCATCATGTCGGTCAATTCTTGCCAATCCTGAAGTGTTCCTAGACCCCTTGTCATTGCATCGAGCGAGGCCAGTTCAGTCATTCGCAGTTTATCCAATATATGTTCTTGGGTAATGCCAGCGCCAGTAATGGCATGATGGATAACATCCAAAAGTTTCCAATGCTTGCGTTTAGTCTGCTTTTTCATTTCATTAAACCCCGAACAAATTGGGCAAATGACTGAGCCGTATCACCAAATGGCTTCATTTTTTCAAATTCTTTGGCCACTTCTTCTAGCGTTTTATTGCGTACTGGACAATTACGGCCTTGATTGCAATCGTATGTACAACAATCCATTCCACTAGATTTAAGTTTGTTTTCGCGCTCAATACGTTCAAATTCAAAATCTTCATCTGATTTCATAATTTCACCTGTAAAGAAATTGGGACATAAATGCAGGCTCTGTCTTTGGAATTTTTGACGTTCACAAAGTACTGAGCATTAGCAACCTGATAGCGTTTGCAGTTTTCGCATTTGGCATCAGGTCTGTTTGGCAGACAAGCAACAATTTTTCCCATCATGTTGTTGCCCTGCCTTCTGCGCGGTTGGAAGACTCTAAACTGCGCCAGACAGCGATTTTGGCCTCTGCCGCTACCATGAGCCATCTAAGGCGTTCAGACTCTGCTACAGCCGTTTCTAGGGCTTTTAAATGGGCTTTGTATTCAGGGTGGGAATAAGCAAAGGTTTCTTTGGCTGATTCTGTCTTTTCGCTACTGGCTGCCATGAGCATGGCTTTAATTGTTTTGCGGTATTCGGTCATATAGACCACGTTGGCCTTGGCTTGGGCGTAGCCAGGCGCGTTGTCGCGAATGAAATCAAGTGCTTTAAATGGTGAAATATCTTCCATTTCACAACTCCTGAATGGTTACGCGGTAGGCTTTGCCCTGCATATCCACAATGTCAATGGTTTTGACAGTAGAGTTAAATACGCCATCAAAGTCTAAGTCCAGTTTGATGCGACCCACCTTGTCAAGCAGGTTTTCTTGGTCAAACTGCATTAGTGACTTTTGAACAATGTTTGCGATGTAATCGCAGTATGAGAGTTTGAATGATTGCTTCATCATGTTTTCCTTTTAATGTCTTGTATTTGCTTGCGGATATGGTCTGGCATGGGCGCAGCCTTTTTGCTATCAGCGGCAATCTTGGCCAATGCAGGGTCAATAGTTGGTCTGGGTTTTAAATCAGGAATGTCAGCGCCATCCCATCTTTGCTGATTAAGATAAACCTTGGGTGCTGGTATCCATGCACCGCTATCTTTTAACCATTGCTCTGTGGTGGCCATCCATTGAACGTGTTTTAAGATGGTTTGTTTTTGGCTGAAGTAATAAGATTCAACCCATTTTTTCTTACAGGCAGTCTTTTCACCTTTACGAACGCATTTAGGGTAGGCCGCCCAAAATTCTTCAAAGCCTTCGTCAGTTAAAGACTTTGCTTGTGGTTGTTCAAATCCAAATAAATCCATTGTCTTATCCTTTTCTTTTAGCCATAGATTCTCCAAGGGTGGATAGATGGCTGTTCTATCCTTACCTCTCCATACTCTTAATGATTAAATACCTAAAGAGTACCAAGTGCGCTTGACGAGTTAATTCGCTTATACATCTGGCCTTGTTCCACCGTTGTACCAAATGCTTTACCAGTCGCTCAACTAACGCTGGTCGGCAAACAGGGGGTGTGTCCTGATGTCGGTGTTTTCTTCCAAGCCATCCATGCAGATGCACTACTTTCGTGTGGAGTACGGAAGCGTGGAAGACATAAAAAAAAGCCGCTTACTACTGCCCTCGGTAGGAACCCTAAAGTAAAAACCAAGGGCGAGAGCATG